>ERZ773103.561-NODE-561-length-42261-cov-12.629389_pt1 | contig 42261 bp, 36 predicted proteins | sample MGYA00511118_ERZ773103 | MGnify/ENA primary metagenome ERZ773103 (study PRJEB29015, sample SAMEA2737821) | human gut metagenome | biome: human gut; feature: human-associated habitat; material: faeces | place: China | collected 2012 ... | reverse complement strand
TTGCAGATAAATATTTGTTTTGACCGCACCATGCACCAGCGCGACCTAAGACATCTGCCATTTTGTCCATAATTTTTTCCTCCCTTAATTAATTTTGACATGATTATCATAACGTGACATTTTTCTTTGTTAAAGGCTTTCATACCTTTTTGTTTTTTATTTTCACTTTTCTTTTTTCTTTTTCTAATTGATGTAATTTATTTACATTTAATGATACAAAAAAATCATCTGTTTAATACAAATGATTTTCCTGTCATTTCTAACTGTCAAAAAAATATGGAAGTTGTCAAGGTTAATGACATCCTTTATTTTATATATAAGAATATAATTGTATAGACTTTCAAATGATTTAGAGAATAAATTACATTATTTCTATTTATTAAAAGAAATAATGTAATTTATTTACAAAAAAAGATGATTTGCATCATCCTCTTTATCTATATTATTAAAAGATAATATTTTATTATATGATTTAGTCTAAAATTGGGAAGTTACGATTTATACGTAAAAGGGATATAACAACATTATCTTTTAATACCAAAATTATTTATCTAATTGATAAAATGAATCAATTCCTCCATAAACACTTTGTCTATCTAATTCATCTTCAATTCTTAATAATTGATTATATTTAGCAATACGGTCTGTTCTTGAAGCAGAACCTGTTTTAATTTGTCCAGCATTTGTTGCTACAGCAATATCAGCAATTGTTGTATCTTCAGTTTCACCAGATCTATGAGAAACAACAGCAGTATAGTTTGCTTTTTGAGCCATTTCAATAGCTTCTAATGTTTCTGTTAAAGTACCAATTTGATTAACTTTAATTAAAATAGAGTTAGCTGTTTTCTTTTCAATACCTTGTTGTAAACGTTTTGTATTTGTAACAAAAAAATCATCTCCAACTAATTGTACTTTTTTACCTAATTTTTCAGTTAAATATTTCCATCCATCCCAATCATCTTGATCAAGACCATCTTCAATAGAAATAATTGGATATTTTTCAACTAATTCTGCATAAAAATCAACAAGTTCTTTAGAAGTAAATGTTCTATTGCCTTCACCTGGTAAAATATATTGACCATCTTTATAGAATTCTGAACTAGCAACATCCATTGCAAGTTTAACATCTACGCCTGGTTTATATCCTGCTTTTTCAATAGCTTCAATAACTGTTTGAATAGCTTCTTCATTTGATTTTAAGTTAGGAGCAAATCCCCCTTCATCACCAACAGCAGTATTTAATCCTTTATCATGTAATACAGCTTTTAAATTATGGAATACTTCAGCCCCCATACGAATTGCCTCTTTAAATGTAGGAGCTGAAACTGGCATAATCATAAATTCTTGGAAATCAATGTTGTTATCAGCATGTGCCCCACCATTGATAATATTCATCATTGGTGTAGGAATAATATGAGCATTTGCTCCACCAATATAACGATATAATGGCATACCTAAAGAATCAGCGGCACATTTAGCAACCGCAAGAGAAACACCTAAGATAGCATTTGCTCCTAATTTTCCTTTATTATCAGTACCATCTAAATCAATCATTGCTTGATCGATTTCTCTTTGAGCAAAGACATCATATCCTAATAATTCAGGAGCAATCACTTCGTTTACATTTTTAACAGCTTGTAAAACACCTTTACCTAAATAACGTGATTTGTCTCCATCTCTTAATTCTACTGCTTCATAAATTCCTGTAGAAGCTCCACTTGGTACGATTGCTCTACCAAAAGCTCCACATTCACTTCTAACTTCAACTTCAACAGTTGGATTTCCACGAGAGTCTAATACTTCGCGTGCTTTAATACTTTGAATTAAATCCATTTTAATACTTCCTTCTTTCATTTTTGTTTTGTTTGTGATTTTTGTTTGTGATCTGGTATCAATAAAAAATGATTTATTAACACAAAGTTAGCTGTAACTAACTGTCTATAAGTTAGCATACACTAACCTTATGTGTCAACCCTTTTTGACTACTTTTTTTCAACTTCAAATACTATTTTGTTCCTTTTTTTATAAAATATTCTTTGATAGATACAAAAAAATTCCTTTTTTCATTTATTTATCTTTCTTGTTTCATTGACTTTCTTTAATCGACACTTTATAATTTGTTCAGGTGAATTCCTTCACCTGAAGGAAGAAATTTATGTAGTTTTACGTTATTTCTTTTTTAATGTTTGTGATCATTAATGTGATGAAAGGAGAAAATAAAAAATGATTTATTCACATGAAGTTGAAGAAATGTGCACTGTAAATCGTGGTGCATCACACGGATGTGCTCCTATTCCTGAAGAAGGAAAATGGGTATATTCAAGAGAAATCAAAGATATTTCTGGTTTAACACATGGTATTGGTTGGTGTGCTCCACAACAAGGTGCATGTAAACTTACTTTAAATGTTAAAGAAGGTATCATTGAAGAAGCATTAATTGAAACTGTTGGATGCTCAGGTATGACTCACTCTGCTGCTATGGCTAGTGAAGCATTAGTTGGTAAAACTTTATTAGAAGGTTTAAATACTGACTTAGTTTGTGACGCTATTAACACAGCTATGAGAGAATTATTCTTACAAATCGTTTATGGACGTACTCAATCAGCATTCTCTGAAGGTGGATTACCTGTAGGTGCTGGTCTTGAAGACTTAGGTAAAGGTTTAAGATCAATGGTAGGTACATCATACTCTACTAAATTAAAAGGACCTCGTTACTTAGAATTAACTGAAGGTTACATTACTCGTATCGCTTTAGATACAAATGATGAAATTATCGGTTACGAATTCGTTAACTTAGGTAGAATGATGGAAATGATTAAAGATGGAAAAGATGCTAATGAAGCTTTAGAAGCTGCTAAAGGTAACTATGGTAGATTCAACGATGCTGCTAAATACATCGATCCAAGAAAAGAATAATAGGAGGATACGAAAAAATGGCATTATTTGAAAGTTATGAAAGAAGAATTGATCAAATTAACGCTGCATTAGCTAAATATGATATCAAATCAATCGAAGAAGCAAAAGCTATTTGTGATGAAAAAGGTATCAACGTTTATGATATCGTAAAATCTACACAACCAATTTGTTTCGAAAACGCTTGTTGGGCATATACAGTTGGTGCTGCTATGGCAATTAAAAATGGTGATACTAAAGCAGAAGATGCTGCTAAAACAATCGGTGTTGGTTTACAATCATTCTGTATTCCAGGATCTGTTGCTGATGATCGTAAAGTAGGTTTAGGTCATGGTAACTTAGGAGCAATGTTATTAAATGAAAATACTCAATGTTTCGCTTTCTTAGCTGGACATGAATCTTTCGCTGCTGCTGAAGGTGCAATCAAAATCGCTGAAAAAGCTAACAAAGTTAGAAAAAATCCATTAAGAGTTATCTTAAATGGTTTAGGAAAAGATGCTGCTAAAATCATCTCAAGAATCAATGGTTTCACTTATGTAGAAACTCAATTCGATTATTTCACTGGAGAAGTTAAAGAAGTATCTAGAACTGCTTATAGTGATGGTCCACGTGCTAAAGTTAACTGCTATGGTGCAGATGACGTACGTGAAGGTGTTGCTATCATGCATAAAGAAGGTGTAGATGTATCAATCACTGGTAACTCTACTAACCCTACTCGTTTCCAACATCCTGTTGCTGGAACATATAAAAAAGAATGTATTGAACAAGGTAAAAAATACTTCTCAGTTGCATCTGGTGGTGGAACTGGACGTACTTTACATCCTGATAACATGGCTGCTGGTCCTGCTTCATATGGTATGACTGATACTATGGGACGTATGCATAGTGATGCTCAATTCGCTGGTTCTTCATCAGTTCCTGCTCACGTAGAAATGATGGGATTAATCGGTATGGGTAACAACCCAATGGTTGGAGCTACTGTTGCTGTTGCTGTTGCTATCGAAGAAGCTTGTAAATAATTAGGATTTTCCGAATTATTTGAAAAACCTCGATAAAATCGAGGTTTTTTTGTTTGCTGATGATTATTTGATTTCTAAAAAATATAAAAGAACTTAGTGGGATTTTATGAAACTTCTAAAGATTTTCTCGGTTACTAACACGTTACTAACAGGTTACTAACACAATTACTAACAAATTACTAACACGTTACTAACAAATCAAATTCTAAATAACTCACATTTTATCGATATTTTTTTAATTGTTGATAAAACTGGTTGGGGCATAGTGGGAGCTTTTGAGACTTACTAAATTGTTTCCAGTTACTAACACATTACTAACAAATCAAATTTTATACTCCCCTTTTACATAGTTTGATTGAAACAATCTTGACTATGTAGAAAGGAGAGTTTTTTATGCCCAAAAGCAAAGTAATTGCGATTACCAACCAGAAAGGAGGTGTAGGAAAAACTGTTACCTCTGTTTCCTTAGGTGCTTGCCTTGCAAGAGATAAAAAGAAAGTCCTCATTGTTGACTTTGACCCACAAGGAAGCTTGACAAAAGGTTTAGGTTATCGTGACTCTAATTCCTATCCTTACAGTATCAAGGATGTCTTATTTAATGAAATAAATGAAACTTCTATGAACTATAAGGATGCCGTCATTCATACAAATGAAAGTTTTGATCTGCTACCTGCTAATATTTCTCTTTCAGGTGCTGATATCCAACTTTCAAATGTCATGAGTCGAGAAACAATCTTTAAAAGAGTTATCGATACACTCAAAGATGATTATGATTATGTTTTGATTGACAGCAACCCTGCTTTAAATCTATTTACAATCAATGGATTGGTTGCTGCTGACAGTGTCATTATTCCAGTTCAGGCTGAACCATATGCCTGTGATGGTTTAAATGACCTACTTCATACGATTGCAACTGCTAAAAAACAAATCAATCCAAATTTAAAGATTGATGGAATACTCATTACAATGACAGATGCAAGAACAAATCTATCAAAGCATATTGCTAATGAAGTTCGTGAAAATTATGGACAGCATATCAGAGTATTCAAAACTGAAATACCTCGTGTCGTTAAGACTAGCGAAGCATCGTTAAGCGGTCAAAGTCCTGTCAAGTATGCTCCTAACAGCGAGTCTACCCTCGCCTATCAACGTTTAGCAAAGGAGGTCGAACAAATTGACAAAACCATTGCCAAAAATAAACACGAGTTCTCTCGATGATCTCTTTACCACAGAAGAACAACGTCAAGATGCAAAACTTGAAAAAGTCATCAAGATACCAATTGATGATATTGCAGATTTCAAAAAACATCCATTCAATGTTAGATTAGATGAAGAAATGGAATCGTTAATAAAAAGCGTTCAAGAAAATGGTATTTTAGTTCCTGTTCTTGTCCGTCCAAATCAAAAAGGTAATGGATATGAAATGGTATCCGGACACAGACGTAAGTTTGCCATGATTCAAAATGGTGCAACTGAAATAGATGCAATCGTTCGTGACCTAGATGATGACCAAGCAACAATAATTATGGTCGATTCCAATATTCAAAGGGAAAATATTCTTCCTACTGAACGAGGATTTGCCTATAGGATGAAACTAGATGCCATGAAACGCCAAGCAGGTAGACCTTTAAAAAATGCGTCCCAAGTTGGGACAAATATTCGTTCTGATCAATTACTTGCCGATGAAATCGGTGAAAGTAGAAATCAGATACAAAGATATATCAGACTCACTTATCTTGTTAAACCATTGAGAGATATGGTCGATGGAATAAGTGAAGACGGGTTCAAAATTGCATTGAATCCAGCATATGAATTATCATTTTTAAAAATTGATGAACAAAATGATTTGGTTCAATGTATTCAAGATACACTAGCGACACCATCTCTTGCACAAGCTCAGGAACTTAAACGATTAAGTCAAAAGAATGAACTTGATGAAGATAAAATAGTAGACATGTTAATGGATGTCAAACCAAATCAAAAAGAAAAACTCAGTCTCAAGATGGAGGAAATCAACAAATACTTTCCAAAATCTTATACACCGATGCAAAAGAAAGATATTATCATAAAATTGCTGGGTGATTGGGCAAAAAGAAAAGATAAATCAATGGAAAGATAACAAATGTACGAATTTTTTAATTGTACATGTGACATTTTTTAACTCTCAGTAGCTTTGAAAATGTCAAAAAAATTCCATGATTTACCGTACACTTGGGGAATGTACGTTCTTTGCATCCAAAAACGTGACTGTGTTTTCCCCCTAAAACCCCCTTTCCTACTTACCGGAAAGAATGTTTAATATGAGTAGAAGTATAAAAAAATAAGTTATAATTGTTATTTATATTAGAATATATAAAGTGTCATACATTCGTTATTTAAAACTAATAGAAGTAAAATCAAATTAGAAAAAAAGAAACGAAATGGAGATGAAAAAAATGAAAAATAAAATCATTTTAAGTGCAGTATTTAGTTTGTTAGTAATATGTAATGCTTTACCACTTCACAATTCTAACAATGATCTAAAGAATGAACAGACAGTTCAAATCAGTCATAAGAAAAAAATCAGTAATAAAACTAAGAAATCACAAACAAAAAAAGAAAGTATTCCTGCTGAAAAGACTGAAACTGGAGAAATTACTTTAGAACAAAATTTAGAAGAAAATGATAATACATCAAAAATTGATGTAACTAACATAAATCAAGAAACGCCTTCCAATCCAAAACAAAAACAGACTAATAAAACAGAAACAAATACTTCAACTTCAAAAAATAAAGTAAATCAAACTCAACAAACGAAAGAAGCACAAAATCAAAATGAAAATAAGAATTCTAATATAATGACAAATCAGCCATCCGTTCCAAAAGAGAACGTTCCAACAAATGATACAGGTAATGTTTCTCAGGAAAAACCAAAACAGGATACTCCTCCATCACAAAAATATTACTTTGCAAAATGTGATTGTGGTTATATGGTAGAAAGTCATGTATCTATGGATGATGCAATCAATAAATTATTCGCTGCTGGTCATGGTAATTCATATGAACATTCAGGATATGTAGCAGGTGGAGATTTAGATTAACTTTTTAATAATCTACACACATTAGAACTTAATAAACGTATTGGACAGAAATACTCATTCTGTCTTTTTTTATTAAAAGAATTTAAAACGATAAACTATAAAAAAATCGAAAGGAATTGTTTAAAATGATTAATCAAAATTTTATAAAACGAATAAGTAAAATATTTTTGGTATTGACGATGATATTTTCTATGTGTTTTCCAACAGGAAATCAAAATATAGTTAATGCCTATGATGTAAATATTCCTCAGCAATTTACAAGAGTCAAAAGCATTAAGTATCCTGAGTGGTGGAGAAGAAAATGCCCTTCTATTTCTAAACAATGGTCAACTGTGATGTGTAAATACAAAGACAACTGGTCATATTGTTTAGAAGCAAGTAAACATACACCTGTTGCAGGTGCTTATACCTCTCAAGTAATTGAAAACAACGTAATGGTTAGAAAATTACTTTACTATGGATTTGGAGGTCCAGGTGCTAGTGATGCCAATGGCGGATTAGATGGCAATCCAAATGATGGCAAAGGATGTGGAGCATTAACTGATGATGGATTAGGTTATGAAGAAACTGCCTATCTTTATACACATGTTCTTCTAAGCCTTGCATACAGCGGTGATTTATGTGGCGCAAACATGGATGAACTTGAATCATTAGGTATTGGTCTTAAAGGTCTTTACAGTTACATTTCTTCTTTACCTGAACCTAGCAAAGCAAGTTTTAATGGTCAAACAAGAGCAACTTTTAAAGCAACATTTGATAAAACTACAAAGTCTCAAAAAACAAATACTGTTTCTTTTGATGGTGGAAGCAATTCAACAATCAATATTCCTCTTCAAAGCAACGTAACATTACACAATGTTTCTACTGGAACTAGTCAAACTGGTGGAACTGTTGTAGTACATGGTGGTCAAAGTTTTTATTTCACTGCTCCATGTAAAAACAGTCCAACTAATTATAAAACTGGTAACATTGCCGGAGAAAACTGTGCAAGATTTACAGCTCTAGCTATCGTACCCGGTGGAGATAAACAAACTCATGGTTCATGGGCTATGGATCCAGCCTATTTGGATTTAAATATCAACTGGTTGGACTTTGGAAGTATTGAAATCAATAAAACAAATACAAACAAAGATTTGATTGATGGAGCTGAATTTAATTTAAAATCAACTTCATACGATGGATACAATGAAAATGTCACAGTGAAAAATGGAAAAATAATTGTTGAAGATTTACTTGTTGGAACATACCAACTTAAAGAATTAAATGCGCCTGATGGTTATCTATTAAACACCGATACTTTTACTATTACTGTTGAAAAAGATAAAACGACTGTTCAAACAGTTATGGATCAAGAACCAACAGGAAAAATTGAATTACAAAAAGAAATTGACACGTCAAGAACAAATGGTTTATTAGGTGATGCAAATGCTAAAGATGTCACTTTCAAATTATATGCTAAAGAAAAGATCATGAATAAAGCAGGAACAGTTAAATTCTATGATAAAGATGAAGTTGTTTCTATTTCTAAAACTGATGAAAGCGGAAAAATCATTTGGGACAATCTTCCTCTTGGAAAATATTATATTCAAGAATCAAAATCTAATAATTCACTAGTCATCAATGATGAAAAGATTAATGTTTCTATTGATTACGAAGGTCAAACAGTTTCAAAAGTATCAAGAGATGCTAAAGGAACAAATCGTGTCAATAAGCAAAAAATCCAAGTATTTAAATCAGGAGAAAAAGATGGAATTTCCGGACTCGTTAAGGGTCTACAAGGTGCAGAATTTACTTTCCGTTTAAAAAGCGAAGTCGACCACGTTGGCTGGGATAATGCTACTGTATACGCCGTGATTACAACTGACTCAAACGGAAAAGCAAATACACCATACTTGCCTTATGGTAAATATATTGTTAGAGAAACAAAAACTCCTAAAGATTATATTACTGCTCCTGACTTTATGGTTTCCATTACTGATGATTACACTGAATATAAAGACGTGGAACAAGTTAAAAGAATCAATATCAACAACAGACCTTTTACTTCTCAATTAAAGATCATCAAAGTTGATAAAGAAACAGGAAAAACAGTTACATTGAATGGTGCTTCTTTTAAAATCAAAGATGCTCAAGGAAATTATGTAACTCAAAAAGTGTCAGGAAAAAAATATGACACATTTACAACTAACTCTAAAAATGTTGTTACTATAAAAGATACTGAAGAAGGAACTGTTACCCTTCCATTACAACTAGATGCAGGAACTTATACGATTGAAGAAATCAAAACACCAAAAGGATTCTTGGACTTAGATAATCCTATCCAATTTACAATTACAAATACTAGAGATTATGATAAAGACGAAGATGAAGATCCTATTTTAACAATCAAAGTTAAAAATGCTCAACCTAAAGCCGAAATCAAAATCAACAAAACAATTATTGATTTAGATACCGATAAAGACTTAGTAGACAGATCTGATCTTTCTAAAATCCAATTTGTATTGAAAGCCAAAGATGACATTTACAGTTCAATTGATGGCTCTCTTTTATTCAAAAAAGATCAAAATATTTCTTTAAAAGAATCAAAAGCAACATTACTTGCTGGTAAAGAAATCAAAGATGGATTATTTGCCCTATCAAATGATGGCCATTTAAAAATTACAAATTTACCAATGAGTTATACTGATTCTGCTTATTATTTACAAGAAGTAAAAACTATTGATGGATGCGTCTTAGATTCTAAAAAATATGATGTTACTTTCAAACAAACTGACACTAAAACTCAACTTTATTCTAAGACATTCAATATCGAAAATAAAACAACACATTTTGAATTTAATAAAACAGACATTACAGGTGATAAAGAAGTAGCAGGTGCTACATTAACAATCAAAGATGATCAAGGTAATGTCGTCGATGAATGGATTTCAAATGATAAAGCCCATTCTATTGAAGGACTAATTGTTGGAAAAACATATACTTTAACAGAAACAATTACAGCTAATGATTATGTTAAAGCTACAGATATTATTTTTACTGTTAAGAACTCTAGTGAACTAGAAACTGTAACTATGAAAGACAAACAAGTTGCTTTTTCAAAAACTGATATTACTGGCGAAAATGAAATTGAAGGTGCAACTATTACTGTAAGTGAAAAACAAAGTGGAAAAGTAGTTGATGAATGGGTTTCTGAAAAGAAAAAACATTTAATCAACGGTCTTGAAGAAGGAAAATCTTATATTCTTTCTGAAAAAATCTCACCTGAAGAATTTGTTAAATCTAGCGATATTGAATTTACAGTAACGAAAGAAAAAATCAATCAAAAAATTATCATGAAAGATAAACAAGTTTCTATTTCTAAATCAACAGTTAGTGATAAAGAAGTCGTTGGTGCTTTGATGCAAATCATTGACGAAGGCGGTAATGTGGTTGATGAATGGACTTCTGAAGGAAAAGTACATTTTGCAAATAATTTAGAAGAAGGAAAATCTTATATTTTACACGAAGACTTATCCCCTCTTGGTTTAAACTTAGCAAATGACATTGAATTTGAAGTAACTTATGACAAAGAAAATCAAAAAGTTGAAATGATTGACACGATCAATGATGTTTCTAAAGTCAAAGAAGATGGAAAACAATTAAAAGGTGCTGAGTTAACTGTGGTTTCAAATAAAACAAAACAAATAGTAGACAGATGGACTACCGGTCAACATATATTTGATGTAACTGAAGATATGCAATCTCAAATCAAAAAAAACAAAAAAGCTGAAGGAATGTACATCGATGAAGATGATTCTACTATCACGTACAGTATTTCAAAAAATAAAGATCGTGATGATTACAAATTGGTATTTGTAAAAGATGGAACTACAACTTATGCAAATATTGATCTAAATGGTGATGAAACATCTCACATGATTGAAGGTCTAATTGCTGGTGAAGAATATGTTTTAAGAGAAACAAAAACTCCTAACGGATATGCTACAAGCAAAGAACAAACATTCAAAGCTGAAGAAAATAATGATACTTCTTTAACAATGATTGATGAAGATATCATAGTTCAAATCAGCAAACAAGATATTACAAGCAAAAAAGAAATCGAAGGCGCTAAATTGAAAGTTGTTGATAAAGATGGAAATATTATTGATGAATGGACATCTAAAAAAGAAGCACATATGATTAAAAACTTAAATGTTGGAGAATCTTATAGGCTTATTGAAGAAACAGCTCCTCAAGGTTATAAGATTGCTGAATCAATTGAATTTAAAATTGAAGATACAGGAGCTATCCAACATGTTGTTATGTATGATGAACATCTTCCAGTAAAAGTAAAAACTGGTGATGATAACTCATATCAATATTGGATTGTCTCAGGTCTTTTAAGTTTAGTGGCATTATTAATTATCAGATTCAAAGTTAAAAGAGAACATCAATAACTTTAAATATAAAATTACAGGAGAATCTATTTAATTTTAGACTCTCCTTTTTAATTGAATAATCATATAGAAAGGACTGAAATATATGGAAACATTAACGTTGAAACAAGCTAATATAATAATCATTGAACAAATCAATGAAAGTAATTTATTTAATCGTCCCGAAATAGATTTTATCTTATTTAATGATAGAGAAGAAACCAGTCAGACACTTATCGGTGTTCATGAACAAGATACCCCTTCTTTATCATATATTTATATATTGGAAACAAAAGATGCAATTCCTATGAAAGATATAAAAGTATATAAAAAAGATACCGTCGTTACAGATCTTTACAATAAAGATTTTGAAGGCTATTTTCTTTTACAAATTGAAAATGAAGAAATAGACATAAATTATGTATCTTTGGATTTCCATATCAGACTTTGGAATTATATTGCCTCTCTTGACAATGACATTCGCCATAAATACTTTTCATTAAAATACTACATTGTCTATTGCAAAGAAAATGGAATCAACTATAGGCTTCTTAACACTTATAGCAAGAATGAACTTGAAGATATTATTGGCGAATTTTATCTTATGTATGATGAGGATGATTTCTTTAATATTTTGGAAAACTTTAACTGGACTATTATCAGTACACTTTTTGAAGAAAATAAAAAAATTATCAATGACTATTTAAATGTCTATAAGCATCTTATAGGTAAAAAATATGAATATTGATCAATTACATGAAAAAATAATTTCCACAATGCAAGATAAAGGCATATATGATGGAAAAATAGATTATATTCTTCAAAAAGATTTCGATAATAAAGGTCATCAATATGTTTGCTATATATCAAGAAAAACTGAAATTGAAGAACTTTATTCTATTATCATTGATACAACTGGTAAAATTCACTCATTCGATGTAGCAAACTGGGATTTCAATATTGATGATTTCTTATTCAAAGATTTAGAAAATGACTATGAGATTCTAGAAATGAATGCTGATACCCATTATGGTGTTTGGTTTCAAATCGATGAAATGCGAGAAGAAATCAATTATACCGATGGTTTACAAAACTATCTTTCTTACTGTAAGAAAAATCATATCGATAAGAACTTCATGAAACTATTCTATAAAGAAATAGACGTCATGGATCTTTATCAAGAAAAAAACGGAAACTATAAAATTATAGCTTCATTCGACATTGGTAATTCAAGTGTCGTTTTAGGATACAATGAAAAATCCCCTAGTCCTTATGTAACATGGAAAACAACTCCAGATAGAAAAAATGGTTATTATACAGGTCATTATGGAGTCACCAAAGAATCAGCATTCAATGACTACAAAAAAAGATGTAAAGAATGTTTTAATGAACATTTAAATAAAGAAAGTCAAAAACTTGGTATCAAAGATAAATGTAATAAAGGAGTAGAACGCTGATGAAAGCAGAAATCTCTAATCTAGGAAAAAAAGAAATAATTGATTTTGCAACTGAAAAAGGATACATCTCAATTATTTCTTCTTTAGAAAAAATCGGTATAACAAATCATCCATTCGATATAGAAGCTAATGAAGTTGATTTAAAGTTTATTGAAAAAGAGAAAGGTATTTTAAAGATCATACCTAAAATAACAAAACCAGACAGTTATCTTTATCATATATGCCTTGCAACACATTATATAGTGAATACGGATGAAACCTTTATAAATACTTTGCAGACACAAATAAATAATGGAAAAATCAATGATGTAAGAGATATTATTGATTTAAACTGGAATTATAAAGAAAGATATTCTTCCCCTTCCCATTTCTTTTTAGCAAAACCAGGTAGATTAATGTATGAACAAATTAAATTTAATAGCCAATCTGCATTGTTTACAAATCAAAGAATCGATAAATATCTTTTACCAAAGAATGTTTATGCATATGAAGCAATGCATGATGATGAATTTAATGGAGAAATAACTTGTATAGCAAAAAACATACACGTTAATTTCTTAGGCACTATTTTAACTGATAAACCTATAAAGCTTGAAAATGAGTTCCGTTTTGTAGATGAGGACAAAGATATTGAATTTCTGCCCGAACAAGGAATTAAGCTACAAGATTTTCTTGCCTATCAAAGAAAAATGAATAAACAAAAAACAGAAGTTTCTAGATAATCTGTTTATCTAAAGAGGTCATTTATGTTATTATAAACAGGCATAGTTTTTATTAACTAAGCGCTTAATCTATTGTCAAAGCAAAGACGTAAAAATTGCTTAAGGATAAGAATACTTTAATTCTTACCCTTTTTTCATGAATTCAACAAATGCTTCATAAAGCATAATAACAATGAATTTTAGTATTACAATATTATTTATGATATAATTGAGTTAATAATTATAATAACTATAAATTGTATATAAGAAGGAGAACTTAATATGAGTACAAAAAAAGATTTTCCATCCGTATTTGAATCATTGCCCAGTAAGCTAACAATTGGAAACGGAATTGAACTTGAGACAAATAAAAGACGACATACTGGACAAAATAACTTAAACGATATTATCTGGTACGAATATAAAATTGTAAACTATAAAGAAAAAAATCTAGAATATGATAATATTTGTATAAGTTTTTGTAAAGTTACTGAACTTGAAAGACAGAATGCTTCTAAACATGTATTTGAAACAAAGGTTTCCTTACCGGAAACTATTAGACCCCATATTGATGCAAACTCTGGTAACATACACCCAAGCAAAGAATTTATAAAAAAGCATACTTCTAGGCAAATCTCACAGCTTGTTCTATGTAACGGCTTAGGTCCATCTGTAAAATTATCGAAATCCCTAGATTTATCAAACAACAATGATTTTTATATTTATACTAAAAAAAAAGCTGTTCAAAAAGCTTGTTATTTTCCTTTGATTGATGAACATGATAGCAATTTAGTTAACAACTGGAGATATAAACTATTAGAAGAATTGTGGGAAATATTAAAAGATTTAGAAATATGATTTGATAATTTATAACTATTAAAATTTTTTGGAACTACATTTTAGTTCCTTTTTTAATACTCAAAATTAAGGAGGTGTAAACATTGTCAAACAAATATCAATATGTTTATGAATTGTGGTTTGAATATTCTCAAAAAATTACTTCATCCCCTACTGATTGGATGGATTTCTTAAAAACTTCAGCATGGAGTTTTAAATATCGCTTTGATGATCAAATACTTATATATGCTCAAAAGCCTAATGCTAAAGCATGTGCTGAATACAATACTTGGAACAATAAAATGAATCGTTGGATTAAGAAATATTCTAGGGGAATTGCACTGCTTACGAATGAACAAAATAAACTTCGTTATGTTTTCGATATTGAAGATACTTGGAGTCCTACTAATCAACCTTTGCATCTATGGGCAGTTGATAGACTCCATGAAAATGAATTTATCGATATGATTCATAATAAATATGATTCCATTGATTCAACTTCATTAAGTGATTCCATTATTGAAATGTCAAAAATCATAGCTGAAGAAAACACTCAGGATTATTTATCTTCCCTTATCAAATATAACCATGACAGCGGTCTTGAATTTCTTGAAGAGCAAGAAATCAAGAGTATTTTTACTCAGCTAACCGCAAATTCTATTGCTTATCAGATTTTCAGTCGATTAGAATTAGATACAAAACACTACTTTGCCGAAGAAGATTTTAGTGACATTACTCTATTTAACTCTATGGATACGATTGGGCAATTAGGAACAACAGTTCATGATCTCACTGAAATTGGTCTTGATGACATTTCAAGACTTGCTAAAAAAATCATGATTCGTACATTTGAACAAAACCAGCTAAAAAGGCAAAATGAAAATGAAGAAAACGAAAGGAGTAATCAAAATGAAAGAACTAACATACAGCCAAGTAGAAGATTATCAACTTCCCAATCTCAAAGCGATGGGAAAACCTCTCAACAGTTATTACGCAAGGTTGAGATACGATTATCTTCAAACGAACCATCCGGGACATCTATTCGCCCTCAAAGCGAAGAACGAACTCAACAGTCATCTACAAGAGATCGAACAACAAGCTCAAATGAAAAGGGAAACATTGATGAAAGATCTTTTGAAGAATTATCCAGCACCGAACAAAGAGAAGAACCAAATGGAATGGGTACAACACATGAACAATCTCAAACAATCAGCCAACGAGATTATTCTGAAAGAGATAATTTACAGCTAGACTTAGGAATTGAGGAAAGTAATAAAGATTTAGGTGGTAATGATATATTGCCACCTTTTGATTTAAATGACTTACCGCAGCTTTTAAGAGAAGATTCCTGTTTGCAGCATTCAAAAGAAGAAGTCGTACAGTTTTTTAATGAACATACTGATGAAAACGAACGAGCTCAATATCTTGAAGAATGTTATGATGAAACATTGGTTCAAACTTTTAGAAGGCCTGAAAAATATGATTTCAGCTATCTTGGATACAGAAAAAAAGATCATGGATTAAGGGTCTGGCAAGGTAATTATCTTAACAAGAAATCTGAATCCTTTTTGACTTTCTTTGAACTTCAAAAGCATCTTGCTGATGTCATTGAAAATGACAACTATCTTTTACCACCTTTTGAACGAATGTCTGGTATACAACTTGCATTCAGTACAAAGGTAATAAATAAAGACGTTGACTATTATTTATTTCAATATAACAATTCTATGAATTTCTCATCCCCTGAAATCATCGATTTTTTTAAAACTCATCCAGATAGAGATGAACAGGTTGAGTTTTGTAAAGAACTCTATCCCACAAAATTGGTTGAATGGGAAGTTGATGGTATTACTCTAGGATATATGCCTAACGATGAAGGATTACATGTCTATTTAGGAAGTTATGATAAACAAGTAGTGAGTCAAGAGCTTGTCTGGTCAATTGTTGTAATGAATATCGACGGTTTGATTCTATCGAGATACTTTGATCCAAGTGTACAAATACCCACCCTAGAGGAACAACAAAATGCCGTTTATGAAAATATCAAAAATATGCAAAATGGAATCTATTTTTCTCAAGAAGAAATAGATCGTATTTTACAACGAGGTAGCAATGTTGAACAAGGTAAATATCGAATCTATCAGGAATTTTTGAAAAACAATTCAATTAAAGACAAAGCTAAGTTTTTAAAAGAAGAATATGGTACAGGTGGAAGTTATCCAGCAGTTGGATTTATTGATGAATTCCATGACAGTAAAGGCATCAAACTGACTCGTGGAAAAGAAATTGGTCATGAAGAAATTGATATTACACTCAAATGGGAAAATGTAGCAAAAAGAATAAGTGAACTTGTCAGTGCTGATCGTTATCTAAATGCTAAAGAAAAAGAGTTTTACCCTACTTTTCTTCAACAACAATTGCAACATCAACTTGAATACGAAAGAAAGCAACTCAATAATGATTCAGTTTCTTTAGTGAATGAAACCGAAATCGAAAAAGAAAATATTCAAAAAGAATATCAATGGTCTGTTGGAGATAAAGTCTATGTTGGTGCTAATCAATATAACATTTTAGAAGATGGTGATGAGATAATCTTACAAGATGAAAATTTTCCCCTTCTGTTGGAATACTATTCTAAAGATGATTTCTTAAAGCTTTTAAAAGAAAACCCTTTGAATGAACATCTATTAAAACCTGTTGCTCAACCTATTCAAGATGTCATTATTGAAGGCTCAAATCAAGCAGTCATCGAAAAATATCTCCCAGATCTAGAAAATAAAATCAAGCGTTCAATGATCTACCCTGCCTTACGTGACAGTGATACGACCGTTGAAGAAGCGAATGATTTTATCCGTGAAGAATTGATTTCAATTATGCCTTCTTATGAAAAAGACGATCCTGAGTTTTATAACAAATATCTAAATGATGATGATTTTAGAAATGATCTAGTTGAATATCTCATTGATAGAACCTATGAAGATTATTCATTTAAAAATACTGAAATAAATAATTCTTTCAATAAAAACAATCATTTATTTGAAAAAATGGAACAATTAGTGCCACGTATCATGAATGAGACATCTGGATTTTGTAACATGATAACATTAAATGAAACTGATGATCCTTTGATGATTTTCTATGACAATGATAAAAAGACAATCGATATGTTTAACTACTATCAAGTAAGTGATCTAGGAACTGAAATCAGTGATCCATACTTGACTCTTAAAATTGATTTTTCATCAAGAACTTTAGAACCTATCTCCTATCAAAATGATGATTTAGATGTTAATATTTCTATAGACTCTCAAAAAGATGGTTCTTCTACAATCAAAGAAGAATTAGAAAACTATGCAAACCAATGGCTTGATGATCTTCTAGATAAGAATTATTTAGTCGAATCCGAACAAGTATTTAAGGATAGTACGAACAAAGACGGAATTTATCATTTAGACTATGATGGAGCACGAATTGTTTATAGCGATATGCCCTATTCTTTACTAAAAGAATTTTCTGAAAAATATAACTATAGTATTTCAGACACTATTCAAAAAGTAGAAACCTCAAGTATTACTCAATCATCCAAAAATGTTCAAACTGAAAAGATAAATTATCAAATCACCGATGAACATCTAGGCGTTGGCACACCTAAAGAAAGATATCAAAATAACATCGTAGCCATTAAACTGCTTTTTTCTTTGGAAAAGGAAGAAAGATTTGCAACTAAGGAAGAACAGGATATTCTAGCAAAGTATGTTGGCTGGGGTGGTCTTGCAGATGTCTTTGATGAAACTAAATCTAATTGGTCGAATGAATATATAGAGCTTAAAAATCTGCTTTCTGAAGAAGAATATGAAAAAGCACGTGAATCAACATTGACAGCTTTCTACACCCCACCTGTTGTTATCGAAAGTATCTATAACATTCTTGATCAGCTAGGTTTTAAATATGGAAATATTTTAGAACCATCCTGTGGAACTGGAAACTTTTTAGGATTACTTCCTGAATCTATGAGTGAATCTAAACTGTATGGTGTTGAACTTGATTCTATCAGTGGCAGAATTGCAAAACAGCTTTATCAAAAATCAAGTATTGCAATTGAAGGTTATGAAAAAACAAATCTTCCCGATTCTTTCTTTGACGTAGCCATTGGTAATGTTCCTTTTGGACAATTTGGTGTCATTGATAAACGCTACGATCAATATCATTTCAATATTCATGATTACTTCTTTGCCAAAACCATCGATAAAGTGCGCCCAGGAGGAATCATTGCTTTTGTGACAAGTCGCTACACGATGGATAAAGCAAATCCATCCGTCAGAAGATATATCAATGAACGTGCTGAACTCTTAGGGGCTATACGTTTACCTAATAACACATTTTCAAAAGCAGCCAACACAAAAACAACCAGTGATATATTGATTTTACAAAAAAGAGAACGCCCTCTCATTCAAGATAATGAATGGCTCTATACAGAAACTGATGACAAAGGTTTTACCTACAATTCCTATTTTGTAAATCATCCTGAAATGATACTTGGGAATCTTAAAATGGCAAAGATGATGTATGGTCGAGAAGATCTTACCGTTGTCCCTTTTGATGATATTTCCTTAAAAGAAAGTTTAGATACAGCAATAAAATACATTCACGGAAATATTGAAAACTTAATTGTGTCTGATTCTCCTATGTTAGAAAGTAAGGACAATGAAATAAAAAGAATTCCTGCTGATCCAACAGTTAGGAATTTTTCTTATACTCTTGTTGACGGAGAAATCTATTTTAGAGAAAACAGTCTTATGTCGAAAATTGAACTTTCTAACACTACACAAAATCGCGTTAAAGGAATGATTGCAATTCGTGATTGTGTAAGAAACTTGATTGACTATCAAAAAGATGATTATCCTGAGGATGTTATTGAAGATGAACAACGAAAACTCAATCAAATTTATGATGATTTTACCAACAAATATGGTTTATTAAACAGTCGTGGTAATTCAATTGCTTTTAGAGAAGACAGTGCCTACTATCTTCTATGCTCATTAGAAAATATCAATGAAGATGGTACATTGAAATCTAAAGCCGATATATTTACCAAACGAACTATTAAAAAACATATCGTTAAAGATCATGTTGAAACTTCAAATGAAGCCCTCATGCTTTCATTAAGTGAAAAAGGAGATATTGATTTTAACTACATGGAAAGTCTCACTGATTTTAATAAAGAGAAGATCATTCATGACCTTAAAGGTGTTATTTATAAGATACCTAACATCAATAATGAACAAGATGAAAAATATGTCACTGCTGATGAATATTTAAGCGGTAATATCAGAAAGAAATTAGAGATTGCAAAGCTTTCCGCCAGTATTGACCCTCAATACAATTATCATGTTAAACAGTTACAAAATGCTATGCCACAAGAACTTTCAGCAAGTGAAATTGAAGTAAGAATTGGAGCTACCTGGATTGAACCTGAAATATATACAGAGTTTATGTTTGAGCTTCTTTCAACAGGAAGTTTCGCAAGACAATATATGGAAGTTCAATACAGCAGTATCAATGCACAATGGTTCATCAAAAGCAAAAATTATGATGCCAATAATGCAAAAAGTGAAAAGACTTATGGAACAAGACGTGCCAATGCTTATCGCTTGATTGAGGATTGTTTAAACTTAAAAGCAACAAAAATCTATGATTATAGTTATGATGAAGATGGCAAAAAAGTTGCTGTTTTAAATAAGAAAGAAACCATGTTAGCTCAACAAAAACAGGATTCGATAAAAGAAGCTTTTAAAAACTGGATATGGAAAGACTATGATCGTCGAGATAAATTAACAAAGAAATACAATGAGCTTTTTAATTCAACAAGACCAAGAGAATATAATGGTGATCATTTAGAATTTCCAAATATGAACAGTGAAATCACTCTACGAAAGCATCAAAAAGATGCCATTGCTCATATTCTTTATGGTGGAAATACCCTACTTGCCCACGTGGTTGGCGCGGGCAAAACTTTTGAAATGGTTGCTGCCTGTATGGAACTTAAACGACTAGGACTTTCACAAAAAAGTATGTTTGTTGTTCCAAATCATTTGATTGAGCAATGGGGTTCGGAATTCTTGCAACTCTATCCTAGTGCCAATATTCTTGTTGCTAGAAAGCAGGATTTTCAAAAGAACAATCGTAAAAAGTTCTGTTCTAGAATTGCTACAGGAGATTATGATGCCATCATTATCGGTCACTCAATGTTTGAAAAGATCCCAATGTCAATTGAAAGACAACGACATCAAATCGAGACACAAATCAATGATATAACACGAGGAGTTCAAGATTTAAAAGCAACCAATGGCGAACGTTACTCCATCAAACAGCTAGAAAAAATGAAAAAATCATTAAATAAACGATTAGAGAAGTTAAATGATAGCAGCAGAAAAGATGATGTTGTCTACTTTGAAGAACTCGGTGTTGACAGGATTTTTGTAGACGAAAGTCATAACTACAAGAATCTTTTTCTTTACACAAAAATGCGAAATGTTGCTGGACTGTCACAAACCGAAGCTCAAAAATCAAGTGATCTATTTATGAAATGTCAGTATCTTGATGAAATTACAGGCGGTAAAGGTGTTGTATTTGCCACAGGAACCCCTATATCAAATTCAATGACTGAGATGTACACGATACAACGTTATCTTCAATATAATACCTTAAAAGAACATGGTCTTGAACACTTCGACAGTTGGGCTTCCACCTTTGGAGAAACAACGACTGCTATCGAACTAGCACCTGAAGGAACAGGCTATCGTATGAAAACACGATTTGCAAAATTCTATAATCTTCCTGAACTAATAAATATGTTCAAAGAAGTAGCAGATATTAAAACAGCCGATATGTTAAATCTTCCTGTTCCAAATGCGCATTATCACAATATTGCTGTAAAACCGAGCGACATTCAAAAAGAAATGGTCGAATCATTATCTGAACGCGCACAGCTTATTCGAGATAATCAAGTAGATCCTACCGTCGATAACATGTTAAAAATTACAAATGACGGTCGAAAACTTGCCTTAGATCAAAGACTCATCAATCCCCTTCTTTCTGATAATGAATCAAGCAAAGTCAATGCATGTGTTGAAAATGTATTTAAGATTTATGAAGAGAATAAAGAGAAAAGAGCAACTCAGCTTATTTTCTGTGATATGTCAACTCCTTCTAAATCTTCTCAACACATCAAGGAAGATTTAAAAAATACGGAACTAACAAATCTTAATTATTCGAATGTTTATGATGATATTACTGCAAAATTGATTTTAAAAGGCATACCCGATGATGAAATTGCTTATATTCATGACGCCCCTTCTGATGCTAAAAAGAAGGAACTTTTCAGCAAAGTACGTTCAGGAAAAGTTAGAATTTTACTTGGTTCTACAGCAAAAATGGGTGCTGGAACAAACGTACAAGACCTCTTGATTGCCTCTCATGATTTAGATTGTCCATGGCGTCCAAGTGATTTAGAACAACGTGCTGGTCGTATTATTAGACAAGGAAATACAAATCCTGATGTCCATATTTATCGTTATGTTACTGAACAGACATTTGATGCTTATCTTTATCAGCTTGTAGAAAATAAACAAAAGTTTATTTCTCAAATCATGACAAGCAAATCACCTGTTCGTAGCGCTGAAGATATTGATGAAGCTTCTTTAAGCTATGCGGAAATCAAAGCACTTGCAAGTGGCAATCCAAAGATTAAAGAAAAAATGGATTTAGATATTCAAGTCAGCAAATTAAAACTTGCTAAAGCAAACTATCTTTCAGAAAAATATGACTTGGAAGATAAAATCATTAAGTATTATCCAATGAAGATTTCAGCAATCAAAGAATCAATCAGTGCTTTTGAAAAAGATATAGAAACTGTAAAACCAGTTAAAGATTTTAGTGGGATGACACTAATGGATAAATTTTATCCTGAAAAAGAAATTGCAGGTAACGCATTACTTCTATTATGTAAACAACAAAAGTCAACAAACCCTATACCAATTGGAGAATATCGTGGATTTAAAATGATCCTTTCCTATGACACATTTTATAATCGACATATGATTGAGCTTAAAAGAAATAGTTCTTATAAAGTAGAACTAGGAAGTGATATTTATGGAAATATTACGCGTTTAGATAATCAAATTGAAGGTATTTCAAAGAAGCTAACAACTGAAAAAACGCTCCTAGAAAATACGGAACATCAATTTGAAACAGCAAAAGAAGAAGTTAATAAACCTTTCGAAAAGGAAGAAGAACTTCAAGAAAAGAGCAATCGATTATCAAAACTTAACAAAGAGTTGGACATTGGAAACAATAATCATAGCGATGTTGGTTTAGATGATGAGGTAGAAGAAGTACCTGCTACTACGAAACAGTTATCAAGATAAGGGAGTTCTTCTCCCTTTTTACTATGATAGAAAGGAAAACAAAATGGGACGTAAAGGAATAAGTAAAGTAGATCTGAAACGTGTTAAATCATTAGATTTACTCACCTACTATCAAAACTATGAACCCGATGAACTCATAAAAAATGGATGGAATGATTATTCAACAAAGACGCATAGTTCATTGCATATGTCTAATGGATTATGGTGTTATTGGGCGAAGAACATTGGTGGAAAAATGGCATTAAAGTTTTTTATTGAAGTTGAAGGTTGGGATTTTTTAGATGCTGCACTTTATTTAAAAGACCTTATTGATAAACAACCACCTAAAATAAAAACAAATCAAAATACAATAAACAATAGACCTTTTAGGTTACCAGAACCTAATATCAATAATGCAACTGCAAGAAATTATCTGATGTTAGAAAGAGGCATCGATAAAGAAATCGTTGATTACTGCATTCAAAATCATTATTTATATGAAGCCAAAAGAGATCATTCAATTATATTTATTGGATATGACCATCATCATTATCCTCAATACGCTGCCAAGAGAGCAACCAGTTCAACACTTAAAATCGATGTTGCTGGTAGCAAAAAAGAAAACTGTTTTAATATTATCAATGATCAAAGCAAAGTATTACATGTCTTTGAATCAGCTATCGATCTTCTCTCCTACCTTACATTATTAAAGAAACAAGGTAGAAATTATTTAAATGAAAATTACCTCTCAATTGGTGGCGCAACGATTCTTGGCTCACATATTGAAGAATCCCAAATTCCAACTGCACTAGAAACTTTTCTCAAACGTAATCCAAATATTCAAAAAATCAACCTTTATTTGGATAATGACAAGGCAGGAAAAGACACAACAAAGAAGATTATTTATCACTTAAATGATCACTATATCATACATGATAACAGTCCTTACCGTGTCAAAGATATGAATGAATTGCTGAAGAAAAAAATAAAAACTAATATATCTATTGATGACAGATGATGAAATCATTGTATAATATTAATTAGTAATATTAAAAATATTTATTCAAAAGAGGTACAAGATATGCATGAAATAATTTATTTTAACACAAAAATTATCGTTAATAATATATTTTCTTCCTACAAACCAATCATAAAATATAATTCCAATAAAATAGATCCATTATCATTTGATTTTGTTAGGAATAATTCTTTCAATGCTTCATCATGTTATGAAGATAAGGAATGTCGAATTTCAATTGATAAAACTGCGATTGATATATTGCATTTTTATTTTTCTCAAGTTACAGATGAGTATTTTAAAAAGATAAACGAAAAGTTTACTTCAAATCAAGAAGATGCATATAGTTTTTCATTTGAAACCGTAATTTTTCAAAAAAATGGCATTGTATTTTGTAGCGATAGTAAAAATGAAAAACAAAATCTAACAGAAGCTTTAATTTATTTTTCATTACAATTCATGATTGCTCATGAATTAGGTCATATTTTTAATGGACACTGTGAATATAAAAAATCATTATCATTTAATCAAAATAGCCGATTTCAAATCTTCGAGCCAGAAACAGCTAATAAAAAAAGTACTGGTTTATCTCCACTTGATCAAAGAACTTTAGAATATGATGCTGACGCTTTTGCAACGACAGATAATTTTAGATTTTTACTTCAAGAAGTTATATCTAATCCTTCTCAATTAGGAATTATCTATTGGTGGAGCTTTGCAATAACCAGTTTATTCTTAAAAATAGGAAGCATACAAATGGCTACTTCATCTCCAACAACAGATATGCGATATTTAACTAGTTCAATGAGATGGCGAACTATTTATGAAATAGTTGAAACGATAATACACACAGAAGATTACAACATAAAATATAATGATGAAGAATTTATAAAAAGAATTGAAAAACTATTATTCTTTGGTAGCTTAGATGCTGAAAAATATTTCAAGGAAATAAATGTTGAATCCAACCTATCATATATTAGTGATGCAATAAATAGTAAATATGATAATAATTATTTTACTGAAATACAAAACAATTGGAACACTCTATATAAAAAGCTTCAACCGTATGCACATTTACCACTATTCAAAAATAAGAATAAATAAAACTTTTATGGAAAGATAATTCAAAAATCTTTCCTTTTTCTTTAGTCAAATTAAATTAAAAACAAAAGGAGAATACAAAATGAACTTTAAAGAAAAATATCCAAAGGGAACAAAAATCAAATGTATTAAGCTAGAAGATTCTTTTAATCCTGTTCCTTCCGGCACAGTTGGAACAGTTGAATATGTTGATGATGCGAATCAGATTCATATGAATTGGGAAAATGGCTCTTCACTTGCATTAATACCTGAGTTAGATGAATTTGAAGTGATTGAACGAAAACCAAAACATAAATCAAAAGGAGTCGAACGCTAAAAATGTTAAAGAAAATATTAAGAGAAATACAAAAACAAGAGAAAGAAAAAGAATCCAAAATGCTTGCAAAAAAGAAATTGGATAATGAAATCAACGAACATTCTAATAAGCTCAAACAACTTTATTCTTTAAAAAATGAGTTTGAAAAACTAGAAAATAATGTTGATGATTATTTCAATCCCAAACAAGATGATTAAAGGATTTTTATATGTCTTGTATTGTAGCAAGCACTGAATTTGCCCGTACAAATTCGCTTGTTAGGGTTTCACCCTAATACCCAGTTAATTATAAAGGAGAGCGTATATATGAGAGCTAATAGATCAAGAAAACATAGAGTTGAAGTTGCTATGAACGATCAAGAATATGAAGAATTTATGAAACATGTCGAAGAATGTGGATTATCAAAACAATCTTATTTATTACAGCTTATTAAAAATAGAATTCCTCAACCCCTGCCCTCTGATGATTTTCAAGAAGTCATTCGTCAATTAAGACGTATAGGAAACAACATAAATCAGGTAGCAACGATTGCCAATAAAAATGGAAGCATAGATATTCTAAAATTCAACACAGCAAAACAGGAATTAGATAAACAAATTGTTGAAATCAGAAAACAAGTATATCTTCCCAAAGAAATAACATCAAATTTAGATTAAAAAAAACTGAAAGGAAATGTAATATGGCTACTACAGCAATATGGGATATCAAAGATAATTTGAAAAGAGTTTTAGATTATACTTCTAATCCTAACAAAACAGAAGTTAAAGAACATGATTACCAATATAATGGTTTAAATCAAGTTATTTCATATACTACTCAAGATTTAAAAACTGAAAAACAATTGTACGTGACAGGTATTAACTGTTCGTACCCTACTGCTTTTCAAGAAATGGAAATTACCAAAGAAGGTTTCAATAAAACGGATGGAATACTTGCATTCCATGGTTATCAGTCTTTCGTACCTGGAGAAGTAAATGCTGAAACTGCTCATCAGATAGGTATTGAACTTGCTAATCTTATGTGGGGAGACCGATTTGAAGTTTTAGTGTCAACTCATTTAGACAAGGCACATTATCATAATCATTTCGTAATCAATTCAGTAAGTTTTGTTGATGGAAAAAAATATTATGACAATCGTGAAAACTATAAACGAATGAGAGATTTATCTGATTCTTTATGTAGAAAATATAGATTATCAGTTATAGAACATCCTCAACAAAAAGGATCACATTACTCACAATGGAATGCTGAAAAGAAACATGAACTTACTTGGAGAGATTTCATTAAAGAAGATGTTGATTTTGCTATTGCACATTCAATGAGCATGAAACAATTCTACAGACATCTGCAGGAACTTGGCTACCATATAAAGTATGGTAAACATGTTGCTATTAAACCGAAAAACAAAGAGCGCTATGTTCGATTAAGAAGTTTAGATAAACTTGGAAACTATACGGCTGATAAAATTGAAGAAAGGATATATGAACAAAAATTTGTAAAATTCCAATCATTAAACATTCCAAAACAAAAGACAAAACATTTTTACTATCACGGAAATATAAAAGATAACAAATGTAAAATTACAGGTTTTAAAGCTCTATACTTCCGATATCTTTATCTGCTTGGAGTTCTTCCTAAAAATGCACCTCATAAAAAGAGAGTGCATTTTTTATTACGTGATGATTTAAGACAGTTAGATCATATTACTCAAGAAGTAACTTTAATTAGCAAAAAAAATATTACAAATCTTTCAGAGTTAGAAGCAAACCAATATTTTGCAAGTGATAAATTAGAGAATCTTTTGAAAGAACGTCGATGTATCTACAACAAGATTCGAAGATGTAAAAATCCTGAAAAAAAAGAAATGCTTCAACAAGATGTAGAATCTTTATCACTGCAAATCAAAGATTTAAGAAAGGAGGTGGTGCTTTATGAGGGTATAAAAGTACGTTCTATTTCTATCAAACAAAAACTTCAACAAATCCATGAAGAAGAAAAAGAACGTGATAAACAATATAGAGAAAATAAGAAAAGCAAAGGAGTGAAATAAAATGAATGCTGGTGGCGAAACAGCAGATCAAGTTGTTAAGATGTCGCTTGAAGGAATCGAGGTTGCAGCAAACATTGCTTTAAAAGCTGGTGGAAACGCAACCCGTTCTTTAGCAGCAATGCTCTATGCAATCTTAACTGATCAAAAAAAAGTGAAAGGCAAAACAAGACTTAATTCATTACTTAAAAGTGGAAAAGAATTAAAGGTCTTTGCTATTAGAAATCAAGATCTAAAATTATTTTGTGAGGAAGCTAAAAAATATGGTGTCCTCTATTCTGTTTTAAAGGAAAAAAATAATACAGATGGTATTAGTGACATTATGGTACGTGCAGAAGATGCAGCCAAAATTTCACGTATCGTTGATAAGTTTGAACTAGCTACTATTGATACAAAAGCTATTAGAGAATCCATTATGGCTGAACGAGAAAATTCATTAAAGGATGTACCAATCATGAATGATAAGGAACATGATGATCTTGTTAAGATGTTGATGGATTCTACAACGTTAAATAAAAAAGAGGAACTTGATATTCAAGTAAACCCGAACGACGCTCGAACACATCAAACAAAAAAAATGAAAAAACCAGTGTCCGAGCCTACTTTAAAAACTGCCAAGAGTAAAATCAAAGAAGGCAAGAAACCTTCAGTTCATGAAAAGCTTGAACAATACAAAAAAGAGATTGAGTTAAAATCTAAAACACAAGATAAAACAATTTCTAAAAACAGAAATAATATCAAACAAAGTAAATCAAAAAAGAAGAAAGCGAAGGTAAGATAATATGAATAATGTTTACAATGCATTGAATGGGAACTCATCCCCTTTTCCCAAACAAAATAGCTCCAATAAAGAAAATAATTGGAATCAAAAGCCTCGAATGAGTAAAGAAGAATTTGCTCAACATATGAAAGAAAAAAAGAACAAACTTTTTAATAGAGCTAATGAAGAAACAGTGAAAGTTGTAGGTGATCCACACTCATTTATTGATTTCTTAAATTTACAAGCAATCATCGATTATACTGTAACAAATACTCTATTGGTCCATTCCCAAAACCCTAAAGCTACATTGTTAAAAGATTTTTCTCATTGGTCTGATGCAAATGCCTATCTTCAAAAAGGCTCTAAAGGAATTGAGATACTTGAACCAGGAAATGAATATCAAAGACGCGATGGAAGTATTGGAATTAATTACAATCCTAAAACTGTATTCGATGTAAGCAGTATTTCAAATAATGAACGATTTGTTGAAAAGCCAAAAGTCTATTCTCCTAATGAAATCGTAAGTTCTATTATTTATAGAACAGAGATAAAACCTGAAGTCGTTTCAAATGATTCAACTTTACCAGAAGACGTTTTCTTTGATGAAAAAAGTAAAACAGTCTACGTCAAAGATGGTCAAGATCCATTTGTTATGATCAACGGATTACTAAGAGAGTATGCATTTGTAGAATGCTTTGAACAAGGCATTTCAAGACAAGAAGCTTCATTTATTGCAAAGAGTGCTGGATATCTTTTATCACAAAAATATCATGTAGATGGTTACGATACTTCTTTTGCAAGTGAATGTCTAAGTTATTTTAGTGGTTCTGAACCATTTGGTGCAAAAAAGGAACTAGAAAGAATTAAGAGTGTAAGTAGTCAAATAAGTGAAAGAATGGAACACGGTTTATATGCTTTACAACAAAATAGACAACCTAAACAAACCGAACGTTCCAATTATGAAAGATAGTTAATAAATGAAAGAAACAAACTACTCTCTGATTATAACTGATTTGGAAAAACGTATTCTGATACAAGGACTTACACTTTTAAAAAATAAACAAATCAATGAAAATAAGAAATATGATTTTATTGATGATCTAATCATTAAGGCTTGTGATGCCCCTGCTATCCAAAATAAAAAGAAACATTTCTATGAAGAAAGATAATCATACTGAAGAAATAATCTTTTTAGGAATACTCATTATTCCTGTTATATGGATAGCACTATTAATCGCACCATTTATTCATAAGGGATTATTTAATGCAATGGATGATATTTCTAATGCATTTGATAATCCTTTTTCTATTACATGGTGTAGTGATTCCTTACGAACTGTAGCAATCTTTCTTTTGGTTTATCTTTTAGGTATAGGAATTTACTTATCATCTTTAAGGAATTACCGAAAAAAGGAAGAATATGGTTCCGCTAAATGGGGAAACACTAAACAAGTCAATAAAAAATACGCTGATCCAAACTATTTTGAAAATAAATTGTTATCCCAAAATGTTCGTATAGGACTTGATGGAAAGAAGCATCGCCGAAATTTAAATACGATTATCATAGGTGGAAGCGGTGCTGGTAAGACACGTTTCTACGGTAAGCCAAATATCATGCAATGTAACACCTCTTTTGTAACTTTAGATCCAAAGGGAGAAATCTTACGTGATACAGGTTATTTACTAGAAAAAGAAGGTTATGTCATCAAAGTAATGGATCTCATTAATATGAATAAATCACATTGCTATAATCCTTTTGAATATATCCATGACGATAAGGATGTCTTAAAACTTATAACAAACCTTATCAGAAATACGACACCTAAAGGAAGTCAAACAAACGATCCGTTTTGGGAAAAATCTGAAACTGCATTATTAGAAGGATTATGCCTTTTTCTTTTGCATGAAGCACCTAAAGAGGAACAAAATTTTACAATGGTGATGGAAATGATTGCAGCAGCTGATGTTCGTGAAGACGATGAATATTATATCAGCCCACTAGATAGATTATTCAATGATTTACAAAGAGAAAAGCCTAACAGTTTAGCAGTTAAACAATACAATATCTATAAGCAAGCAGCTGGAAAAACTGCCAAATCAATTTTGATTTCGGTCGGTGTACGTCTAGCTGCCTTTAATTTAGAAAGTATTGCAAGTATTACATCTACTGATGAATTAGAGCTTGAAAAAGTTGGCGAAAGAAAAACAGCAATTTTTGCCGTAATCCCCGATAATGATTCAACCTTTAATTTTTTAGTTGGTATGCTCTACACTCAATTGTTTCAGACTCTTTATTATCAAGCTGATATCGTGCACGGTGGGGAACTTCCTGTACCTGTTCATTTTCTAATGGATGAATTCGCAAATGTGGCCCTGCCTGATGAATTTGACAAGTTGCTTTCAACAATGCGTTCTAGACAGATTTTCGTATCCATCATTATTCAAAATCTAGCACAAATCAAAGCACTCTACAAGGATGCTTGGGAATCGATTGTCGGTAACTGTGACGAACTCTATTATCTTGGTGGTAATGAACAATCCACCCACAAATTCATATCTGAATATTTAGGTAAAGAAACTCTTGATACGAACACCTATGGAAAATCAAGCGGTAAAAGCGGTAGTTATTCAACCAATTACCAGCAAGTAGGACGTGAATTATTAACAGCTGATGAAGTAAGACTTCTAGATAACGACTATGCCCTACTTTTCATTCGAGGAGAACGTCCAATCTTCGATAAGAAATATGATATTTTAAAACATCCTAATGTCGAATATACAAAAGATGGATCAGCAGAAGCTTATCAACATGGTCTTATTCGACACAACATTGAAAACTGGCAAGATATTACCTTGACTGATTATGAGTATGAACTCTATTCAGAACAAGATTTACAAGAGTATTTTGCCTTACAAGAAAAGAAAGAAAAAGAAGGTAATCAATATGAAACAAATTAACAAATGGAATAAAAAAACTAAACGACGCTTTTTAATCTTTAGCGTTCTAACACTCTTATTGAATTTTTCATTGCATACATGTAGTGCTGCAGGTGATCCACTTGCAGTAGTCAATAATTTAAGTACTTTTATCTTTGGATTGATTCGAGCTATTGGAATGATTCTTTTGGGATTTGGTATCGTACAAGTTGGATTATCACTAAAATCACATGATCCTTCTCAACGTGCCAATGGATTTCTAACTTTAGCTGGAGGAATCATTATTACATTTGCAAAAGAAATACTCGACCTTATCGTTGGTTAAATGAAAGGAGTTATTTACTATGGATGGAATCATAGATAACTTACAAAATGCAATACAAACTTGGAATGAGAAGTTGGCTGAAATATGGCTGCTTCTCACTCAATCTCCTCAAAACTTCAAAGGCGGTGGGATTTGGCAAATCATTGTAAAAATCCATGATGCACTTCTAGCAATTGGATTAGCACTCTTAGTTCTTTTTTTCGTATATGGAGTTGCAAAATCTTGTGCGAACCTAACAGAAATTAAAAGACCCGAATCGGCTTTAAAACTATTTATACGATTTGCAATTGCAAGAGGTTTAGTAGTGTATGGAATGGACTTAATGCTTGCTGTTTTTGAAATCATTCAGGGCATTACCGAAACAATTATGGATACTGTTGGCATAGGTAATGCTTCTCAAACTGTTCTTCCTCAAGAAATTATCGACGCAGTTGGAGATTGTGGATTTTTTGAAAGTATCCCTTTATGGGCTGTCACGCTTTTAGGTGGTATCTTTATTACGATTTTATCATTCGTTATGATTCTGACTGTTTATGGAAGATTCTTTAAATTATATATGTATACTGCCATATCCCCCATACCTTTAAGTTGTGCTGCTGGTGAAACGACTCAAAATATTTCTATTACATTTATGAAATCCTATGCCGGAGTATGTTTGGAAGGAGCAATTATTGTTTTAGCTTGTATCATCTTCTCCTCGTTTGCAGCATCTCCTCCCGTAGTTGATCCAACAGCAAGTGCAATAAATATGTTATGGAGCTACACAGGAGAACTTATATTTAATATGCTGGTTCTTGTTGGGACAGTGAAAATGAGTGATCGTATCGTTAAAGAAATGATGGGACTATAATCGTTTATATAGTTATTTTAATTGAAAAGGAGGATAAAAATTTGTGGAAATAAAAGTAAACAAAGAAGTTCGTGATTATACCGAAAGTATTTTTTTAGGTATGTCATTTAGACAATTTCTTTTCTCAATAATTGCATGTGTCGTTGCTGTTATTATCTATTTATCATGTGTAGACGTTTTAGGAATGGAAACAACAAGCTGGTTATGTATGCTTGGAGCTACACCTTTTGCATCTCTAGGCTTTATCACTTTTCAAAAAATGAATGCTGAACAGATATTAATAACTGCTTGGCATTCATTTTTATTATCCAATAGAAATTTGATAGATAAACCTTTTAATCTATATTATGAAATGTTCAAAGATGTTTTTGATAAACAAATAAAGGAGGCATTAGGAAAAAATGATAAAAAGCTATTCAAAATTAAGAAGACTAAATAAAGAAAAATTTAAGGTTCCTAAATCAACACAAGAAACTATTCCAATTGATACCATCTACAAGGATGGTATTTTTCATATGGGAAACAAATATTCCAAAAGCTATCGTTTTTTAGATATCAATTATTCGATTGCATCTAAAGAAGAAAAAATGAATTTATTTCTTAATTATGGTGAATTACTCAATAGTTTCGATTCATCTACAATGATAAAAATAACCATCAATAATCGTAAAATAGATTTAAAACAATTTAAGGATGATATACTCATTCCTTTACAAAATAACCATTGTGATCCATTTATCAAAGAATACAACGCAATGTTATTAGACAAACTAGCTGAATCTGATGATATTGTTCAAGAAAAATATATCACTGTTACAATCTTTAAAAATAACATAGAAGAAGCTCGTTCATATTTTTCAAGAATGACAGCTGAACTCAATTCTCATTTTGCTAAATTAGGTTCAGGATGTATTGAACTTGATATGATGGACAGACTTCAAATCCTTCATGACTTCTATCGTGGTGATAAAGACGATATGCTATTTGAGCTTAAAGATTTTTCAAAAAAAGGACACTCATTTAAAGATGTAATATGCCCTATTGAACCAAAATTTTCAAACAAGCATTTTAAATTTGATGAGCGCTATGGGCGAGTTCTTTATTTAAGCAACTATTCTCGTTTCATTAAAGACAGTTTTATTTCTGAGCTTTGTGATTTAAATAAGAATTTGATGTATTCCATGGATATTATTTCTATCCCTACTGATGAAGCTGTTAAAGAAATGGAAAATAAATTATTAGGCGTCAATACAAACATTACCAACTGGCAAAGACGCCAAAATGCAAATAATAACTTTTCAGCTGTAATCCCCTATGATTTGGAGTTGCAAAGAGAGGAGTGTAAAGAATTCCTAGATGATCTAACAATAAGAGATCAAAGAATGATGCTTTGCAATATTACGATTGCACATTTAGCAAATGATAAAACAGAACTAGATAATGATACTGAAATTTTAAAGTCGATTGCTCGTAAATACATGTGTGAGTTATCGACTCTTTATTTTTCTAAAAGGCAGCTTGACGGAGTAGTTACTGTATTGCCCATTGGAATCAATCGCCTAAATATCGTAAGAACATTATTAACAGAAAGTGCATCGGTTTTCATTCCTTTCAGGGCGCAGGAAATCATGGACAAAGGTGGAATCTGGTATGGACAGAATGCTATAACAAACAATCCTATCTTATGTAATAAAGAGCTGCTGCAAAACCCTAATGCTTTTGTCCTTGGTGTACCTGGAAGTGGTAAATCTTTTATAACAAAAGAAGAGATTGAATTCATTATTATGTCAACTCAAGATGATGTCTTGATTTGTGATCCTGAAGGTGAATATGACCCTATTATCAAAGAATTTAAAGGTCAAATTATTAATATTGCTGCCGGCAGTAAAGACCACATCAATGCTATGGATATGGAGGATGGCTATGGAGACAGTGGAAATCCTATCGGTGACAAATCTCAGTTCGTTATGTCTTTATTTGAACAATTAGACATGAATCACAATGGCATAACTCCAATTGATCGAAGTATTATAGACAGATGTGTTTCCTTAGTATATGCTGAAAGTTTTCAAAATCATACAACACCTACTTTGAAGACATTAAGAGCAAAACTTCTTGAACAGCCTGAACTGGAAGCACGTTCTCTCGCATTAAAATTAGAATTATTTACTGATGGTTCTTTGGATGCTTTTGCTCATGAAACAAACGTAGATGTTTCCAATAGAATTATATCTTACAATATCTTTAATTTAGGAAAACAATTAAAAACGATGGGTCTTCTTGTTATAACCGATGCAATGATCAATCGTGTCAATTCAAACTGGAAAAAAGGAAAAAGAACACATGTCTTTATTGATGAAATTCATGTTATTTTTGAAAATGAAGAAAGTGCTACTTTCTTTGCTTCAGCATGGCGACAATTCAGAAAACGTGATGCTTACCCTACTGGTATCACTCAAAATGTTAAATATCTTTTATCAAGTCAACAAGGTACATCCATGTTATCAAACAGTGAATTTATCGTGATGTTAAATCAGTCACCAAACGACAGAGAAGATCTTGCTGAACTTTTAAAAATCAGTGAAGAACAAATGAGTTATATAACGAACGCTCAAAGTGGTTGTGGTTTGATCAAGTATGGTGCTTCACTCGTTCCATTTATAAATAAAATGCCTAAAGATATGTATTTGTATAAATTAAACAGTACAAAACCATCTGATTATAAAGAAACGTTATCAAGAAACAAAAAAAGGATAGTTATTGAACAATAATTATCCTTCTCCATGATATTCTTCATTGTATATTTTTGTCATCCATTTGTTTAATACATCAGTATTAATGAACGATTGGCTGAACTTATTCAAAGCTAGTCCAATCATCAATCCTTGTTGAAAATCATTTTTTCGATAAGCACATGTCATTTCATTATATGTATAGAAATATTCTTCTAGAATATCTTTAAAATCATCCTCTTTCAAAAGATGCTCGTTATACGTTTTAATAAACTTTTCATCTAATTCTATTAATTTATCAGTAATTTTAGAAACAGCTTCATTGTCTTTTATCGTACAGACTTCTTCATCATATATGTACATTTTATAAAGCTTATCTAATATTTTCTTTAATTCTCTATTATCCATGATGAAATCCTCCCTCTTCTAGCTTTTATTTTATTATATATTATTTATCAAATACGAATGTACAAAATAAGAAATCATACATTTGAAAGGTTGTGAAAAATATGATATATCAAGTATTTTTTAAAGGTTCTATTTTATGAATAAACAAGATATTAAAACTAAAAAAGTTATTAAAGATATCAAAGAGAAGAATAACCAAAATAACATAAAGTATTATATAAAAGATACAACAATACATGATAAAACTAACACATTAAAAAAAGAAGAATCTGAAAAAAAAGAGATAAATGAACGTAATTATCCTATTCAAAAAATAGAAGAAACACAAAGAACTGTTGCAATAGAAAGTTACTCAAGAACAAAAAGAATAATTAAAGAGAAAAACATACAAAGAAAACAAACCAAATTGGAAGAACAACAATCAACAGTAAATGATAAGTTTTCTAAAATAAAAGCAAATAAAAAATTAAACACCATAAAAACAAAATCTCAAACTAACATACAAAAAGATAGCAAGACGGAGTTTAATTTAAAAAGAAGCAATAAATCAAAAAAAAGATTTTTGCCATCAAATAAAGATAATAAATTTTCTTCAATAAATGAAACTTGTAATAATGATTACAAAAATAGAATGAAATCCCATATACTCAAACAATATAGATTAAAACTAAAAAATAGTTCTATTGATCCAAAAATCAATCATAATATCTTTTCTGCATCAAAAATGATTAAAAAACCTTTACTGATTTTATCTAAAACATTAAATGGATTATCAAAACTATGGAGTTATGGAACAGGGTTGATTTTGATCTTAGTTACTTGTCTTTTTATTGGTGTTTTCGGAAGCCTTAGCAATAACAATAACATCAACACTGAAAACTCTCCTTTAAGTGCTGAAGTATTGGCATATGAAGGCATCATTACTCAATATACTATTCAATATGGTATTGAAGAATATGTTCCAATTATAGAAGCTATTATGATGCAAGAATCTGGTGGTAAAGGAAATGATCCTATGCAAGCTGCTGAATGTGGATTTAATACAAAATATCCACACGTGCCAAATGGAATTGAAGATCCTGTTTATTCTATAGAAGTAGGTATTCAAAACTTTGCTGATTGTTTGACTACAGCTAAAGTATTAAACATCAACGATAATAACAATCTTTATTTGGCACTACAAGGTTACAATTATGGAAAAGCATATATCACTTGGGCATACGATTTATTTGGATGTTATTCTAAAGCAAACGCTAAAGTTTATTCTGACAACAAGAAAAACGAATTGAAAGTTAAAGTATATGGTGATCCTGAATACGTCGAACATGTTTTAAGGTATTATCATTTTGGTAGCAGTAACATTATTGAAATTGCGAGAAAAGAAATTGGAAATAAAGGTGGAGAAAAATACTGGAGATGGTATGGTTTTAATCAAAGAGTAAATTGGTGTGCGATATTTGTGTCATGGTGTGCTAACGAAAGTGGAATCATGAATAATTCAATTCCAATATTTTCTTTATGTACAGATGGAGAAAAATGGTACAAAGAACATAGCAAATGGAAAAAAAAATCATACATTCCTCAAACAGGTGATATTATCTTTTTTGATTGGAACGGCGACGGCCATGTTCAACATGTCGGAATCGTTGAAAAAGTAGAAAACGACAAGGTATATACTATTGAAGGAAACAGCAAAGATGAGGTAAGAAATAAAAACTATTCTTTGACTAATAAATCAATTTATGGTTATGGATCTGTCAATTAAAAAGAAGCTATTTATATGTCACCCGCTATCTAATAGAAAGTGACTGACAAATAAGCTTCTTTTTTTTAAATCATTTTAAACTTTATAGTCCTCTAATAATATTCAAATAATCTTGCCTTTGATCAACAAAAGCATAAATAATAACTTCTCTTTTTTCTTCATTCACTTTATAGAATGCTAAATTCTTTTCTAATATTAGAACTCTGTAACCTTGTCTTTTTAACACTGCATATCTAGGCAACGTTCCAATATAGGGATTATCTTCTAAAAGTAAGATAGTCTTTTCAATATAATCTAACTTTTCTAAAGCAAATTCATTACCAAAATGATTTGCTAAATACAAAACAGTATGTCTAATTCCTTCGTCTGCCTTATCTGTTCGAATAATACTATATTTCATATTACTTACCTTTTAATATCATTCTCAAATCATCAAATGTTTCATTTATAGGAGCAACTCGTCCATTTTTTACATCATCTTCAGCTTCAGCAAGCGTTTCTAATAATTCAATATGAGCCTTCATATTTTGATATTCTTCAAAAGAAAGAGATACTGTATCTCCCTTACCATGTACAGTAATGATTACCGCTTCTTTTTCTTCTCTACATTGTTTAGAAATTTCATTATAATGATTTCTTAAATCTGCGGATGGTCTAATTGTTTCTCGTAGGTTTGCCATAAAAATTCCTCCCAATATTATTATAGACAAATTATATCATTTAATGTCTATAAATTCAATTTTAAAACCTAATATAAAAATGAGAAAATCAGTCTAGATTATATTTATTATAAATATGAATAGGAAGATAGTTTTTTCCTTTTGGAAGTTCTGTTCCATAAATCAAATGTTCGCATACTTTATGTACACATTCATAGCTTTGCATATAAGCACTTTGATCAATGATATAAGTAACTTTCTCCTGTTTTAATGCTTCCTTATTTTGTGGCATTAAGTCAAATCCTAAAATATTGATATCATTATAACCTGTTTGTGCTGCAACTTCTCCCGCATTTGCAAGCCATGAATCTACCATGACAATTGTCTTATAGTATTTCTTTGAAAGAATTCCTTTTAAAAGTTTATTTGATATTTCAAGCTTATCTTCTGTATAAATTACATTACTTAATAGAATTTCTGGATATTGTTTCATTGTATCAAGAAATCCATTGACTCTTTGTGATTGTGAATGAATTGTTTTTGAACCAGAAAGAATTAAAATATTTTCTCCTGACCTTGTTAGATTATGCGCAAGTCCTGCAAGACAAGTTCCTGCTTTATAATCATCAATTCCAATAAAACCTATTCTATAAGAATCTTCTAAATCAATATTTAAAGTCATAACAGGAATTTTTTTTGCAATTTGATTTACTTTTTCTACAATACGTTTTGTTTGTAACCCCGCTATAATTAAAGCATTTACTTTGCTTTCTAATTCATCAAGTACATTTAAATATTCTTCTTCGTCTACACCATTAATATGTCTAAAATCAACTGAAATTGGATAATCTCTAAATTGAGAGATTGCTTCTTTCATTCCTGAATGAATCTATTGAAAAAATGGATTTCCTTTTTCAATCATAATCATTCCTATTGTAAGTAGTGTTTTAGAAACAGCTAAAGCTCTTCCTAACATATTTGGATGATAATCATTTTCATCCATAATATCACGTATTCTCTTTTCTACTTCGGGAGCAACGCGTCCTCGTTGATGAATAACACGATCAACGGTTCCTCTAGAAACACCTGCAAGTTTTGCGATTTGTGTAATTGTAATACTCATAGAATTTTTTCTTTTTAGTGAATATAAAATAGTGGGATTGTTTCAATAACAACCCCAACTATCTCACTTCAATTATTCAAATATCACTTAAGAATACATTTTTACTAACCTATTTAGGTTAGTGATTTTATAAAAATCAGCTATTTTTTCCATGTTTTTTAGTTTGCTCTATTCTTTTGATGAACTAATAGTATCAAATTAGAAGCATTTTTTCAAGATGCTTAGTATCATATAATATTCTATATCATATAATTATAATCAATTACACTAATCTAACTTTTTTGCTCTTTAACGATATTAATCATCCCTTTCATTACTATCGAATTTATTTATCTAGATTATTTTAATTATTAAGTACATGTTTTATAATGACAAATACTTGTAAACTCAAGCATTTTAGACTATTTCTATTTTATTCTATCTTTTGTTATTTATCATTTACTTGAAATATTTTGGTATTTTTTTGGTATGTTATTTGATAAAAATGATTCAGTGTAATTTTTCATATATTATGATAAAAATATACTATCAATATTTGTCCACAATACTCCTTATCATGTAGTCATAATCAAGTTATATAAATTAAAAACTCCTTGTCCATTACCAAAAGATTGTATTTAGCATTAAATTATCTTATAGCTATTTAAAGTATAAAAAATTATTTTTCCATGATTCTTTGATAAAAATTTTAATTGCTTTTCTCTTATCGCATCATATACTCTTGTAGTCATAACTTCTTGTCCATAATGGATAAATATTTTCATAATTAAAATGAGATTGTTTTACTCCTTGAGGACAGACAACTAAAAATAAATAATCATCTAACTCAAATAAATCAGGACATTCCCACATATATCCAAATCTTTTTGGCGTTGTTATAGTGTTAAAATATTCAAAATTCTTCAAATCTTGACTTTTATAAAGCAATACACATCCTTGATTATCATTTGTTCTTGCACCTAGAATCAGATAATAATTTTCATCTTTTTTAATAATTTTTGGATCTCTAACATGTTTTGAAATATTTGATGGATAATGTTTATTTGACATGATTAACTCTTTCTTATCTATAGAAAAACCATCTTCACTCTTACAACAAATCGTATTTTGTTCTCTTCCTTCATGAATATAATCATAGCCATTCCTATCTGTTAATTTAACATTACCTGTATAAAAATAATAGATTGTATTATTTTCTACAAATGCAGATCCACTATAGACACCATTTCTTTTCAATATCTTACTCCTTTATATAATACTTCTTCTTTTTAATTCTTTATAAATACCATGTTCAAAAACATCTTCACATACCGAAGTTGCGACATTCTTTAACATTTGATGACTTCTTTTCATAGCTACTACAATATCAGCTACTTGTGACATGACTATATCATTTTGTCCATCACCAAAACAAATTGTTTCTTCTTGCTTTATGCTTAATCTTTCTTGTAATCGTTGAATTGCTTTTCCTTTGTCACAATCTTTTTGAATAATTTCATAATATTGATGATCTGCATCACTTTGTGCTAATTGCATATTGTCTTGTAATATGGTTTTAACTCCACTAAATATTTCTTGATTAGAGCATAAGCAAATCTTATGTATATCTTAATGTTCATACTCATCAATATTATTTTTATAAATTATTTTTTCTGTAATGAACTGTTTATTTGTACTTGAATGCTTTATTTTAAATTGATTCATTGATTCAAAAATTTCTTTAGCTTTTTGATTCATAAAAACTTTCTTCTGACTTTCAATTGAAAAAGCCACATTTCTATTTTTTAATAAATGAACAACTTTTTTGATCAAGTCTTGTTCAAATGATTGATTATAGAGTATTTTATCGTGATAGATAATGTAATTACCACCACCTGCGATATATCCATCTACCCCCAATGACAGAACATCATCTTGTATTGTACCCATACTTCTTCCTGTGCAAATGACAACATTGCAATAATTTCTTTGACATAAATGAATCGCCTTTTTTGCAGATTTTGGAATTCCTTGCACTTCATCCCTAAGTGTTCCATCTATATCAAGTATTAATAATTTGTACAATTTTCTCTTCCTTTCTTGCTAGCAAAATTATCATATCATTCAAAAAAAAGGACATCAATATTTTGACATCCTTTAAAAAATATGTTCAATTTTAGTACAAATTTTCATTTTATGGGAAAATGTTCACCACTAAGATACATCTTATATTTAATATATAGTAATTCAATACATGAAGCCATCAATGCTTGTCCAATTCCAAGTTCCCAAAACTTTTTCAGAACACTAATACCAAATTCAGCACGATGCCGTACCTTGTATTTCGCCCCTACTGCCTCGATTCCAGCAGTCCCTATAACTGCGCCATCAATTATAGCAATAATCTCGATTTCATTTTCACTATTTTCCTTCTCTTTCAGAATCCGGCTTTCTTGTGCTGCATCAAAAGTGTTTTCATCGGGATATGTAAGTAAATAGTCGGTTTGGGTATGAGTTAAAGTGAAGTTATCTAATACAAGCTGTCCATCACTTTCAGTTGCATTTCTCAAACAACATTCCATACCATTCTTTAATATTATTATTTTGCTATATTTCATAGCCAGCTACTCCTTTACAACTGCAATATTATTCCTGCAACCGTCCCTTGTTAAACAACTTATCAATTTTTGTACCCTTTCTTATACTTTAACTTTCTTCTCATTATTCTTTTACAGGGAGATTATGTTGCTTTAAAAAAGAAAGTTTATCCCAATATCCACGCTGGAATAATATCTTTTCATTTACAACATGGAAAAATCCGCACCCACGTAATCCTAACGGGTCTTTCCACTCTAAGATAGCCCATTGCCCATCTTCAAAAATATTTTCCACAATACAAACCATTTTTGCAGTTGCAAACATTTCTCTAATAGCCACAACTCCTACAACAGGTTCATTTGCAACTTGATGGTTTGTTGCATTATTATCATACAGACTACTAATCATGTCCACATCACTGGCATTAAAAGCGTCTACCCATTTATTTACTACTTCTTTCGGACTTAGCATATATTGTTATCCTCCTTTTTGATTAGAAATACCATTGGTTTTCATCTTGCTATTAACTATCACTACTGACTTTGCAAATTTAATTTATACTGCCTAACGATTTCACTTGCCGCGAAACCAGAGTTTTGAATTTACTAACTGTTTTCAATTTCGTTTCCTATAAAGTAATTTGCTATTTCAAAAGCCTTTATTCGTCTTTTCGCCAAAGTGATTTGTGACTTATATCTCTCTGGATTTTCTTTTGCTTCAAAGGTTATTATTGTTTCCCGTAATTTATGCAATGTTGAATCAATTTGCCTTTTTGCTTCAATTAAATCTTCCTTACTATATTCCATTGTTACC
>ERZ773103.554-NODE-554-length-42442-cov-98.264303_pt1 | contig 42442 bp, 73 predicted proteins | sample MGYA00511118_ERZ773103 | MGnify/ENA primary metagenome ERZ773103 (study PRJEB29015, sample SAMEA2737821) | human gut metagenome | biome: human gut; feature: human-associated habitat; material: faeces | place: China | collected 2012 ... | reverse complement strand
ACAGCTATTATTAAGCTGTTTCAATTTTCCTTATAAACTTTCTTCTTAGTTGGTCTAAAATATAATCTTTTTTAAATCCAAGAGATACAAGAGCAGTAACAATGGTTTCTGCTTCATCCACTAATTTTAATTCATCCTTTGTAAGATAATCTCTTGTTAATTGAGATTTCTTTTTAATATCTCTTGATTCACGAATCTCTTTAGCTGTCATACCAAATAAGACATCATATACCATATTTGTATAATCTGAATATGTCTTTGATTGAGCGTTATAGATATTCTGACTAATGCTAGAAGTCATTCGTTTTCTATCGACCTTTCCAACTTCCCTATGTAAATCCCATTCTTTTGATTTTCCAAGAAAAGCATCGGCTAATACATCCTTTGCTTTAAGTTGATATTCAATTAATTTGTCTGTAATTTCTGGATGCTCACGTTTCATAGCTGGAGTAATTGATATTTTTGCTAACCAAAGTGGAAGATAGTCTAATTCAATACATAAAGACTTTTGATTTCCACCCTTTGTAGGGAGCGTCAAATTTGACGCACCTTTGGAAAGTACAATGTCTGACTGGATATTTTTGACTTGTCTATCATGATTGTTTTTATTAAAACCAAGTGCTTGTGTTATCCATTTAACACCAACATATACCTTTCCTTTCAACTTAACCGTCATGATTGAATCACCTTGAAACTTTTGCTCCAAAATGTCCATATCTTTCATTTTTATTAGTTCATTATTCATACAATTAACTTTCTGGTTCTAAATTATAGTGGAAGCACGAACTCCAATACTTATCAGTACATACAGTAACCTATCCAATAGAGGACTATTCTCACTTTCCTCAAATTTTCTCTGTCGCTCATTTTTTCAAGCAATATAAAAAGAAGCCACTTTATACGAAATGACTTCTCAAAAATCTAATATTAAATTTCCAATGAAAGTGCAATTTATACACTTTCCAAGAATAACACACTCTAAAGGATTCGAACCTTTGTCTTCGGTTTTGGAGACCGCCGTTCTCCCACTAAACTAAGAATATCTATAAATATAATTAAATTAATACATAATTACCCAATAAAATAAAACCATTTACTAAATATTGGGGAAAATGTTTGCAAAACACTATATATAGTGATATAATGACATATGCAAATACAAAAACATAAGTAATAAAAAAGAAAAGAGGTACCTCTATGATAATTTCTAAAAGTTTTTTAAATAGTGTTGCAATAGACAATCATATCCTCAATGAGGCAAATCAAAATAGAATTTTATATGAAAATAGGGCATTAAATGAAGATCAAAATTATGATATATTTTTGTCTCATAGATATTTAGATAAAGTACAAGTATTAGCATTAGTTCATCTGTTTAATAGAGAAGGATTTTCTGTATATGTTGATTGGTTAACAGACGGGCAATTAGATAGAAGTAATGTCGATGAACAAACTGCTGATTTACTGAGAAAAAGAATGAAATCGTCAAAATGTTTGGCATATTTAACAACACAAAACATAGCTAATTCTAAATGGTGTCCTTGGGAACTTGGTTATTTTGATGGATTAAAAAATTCTAAATGTTGTATACTCCCAGTCATGGACTATGCAACCGATTTCGAAGGACAAGAATACCTTGGACTATATCCGTATTTAGAATATGTGGATCGCACAAGCTACGGAATAAGAAGTGGATTTTACATTTGTGATAAAAACCATTCCCGTTTTATTAAATTAAAAGATTGGTTTAATAATTTTTAAAACGGGAATATTAAAACATTAATATAATTTTTATTAAAGTTAGAAAAAGGGGGCAGATTTATGTCTGATACAAAACATAAGTGTTTTATTTCTTTTAAAACTGAAAATACATCTTATAAAAACTACATACAATATAACCTTAACGTTGACATGATTGATAAATCATTAAATGAACCTATTAATTCAGATGATGAAGATTATATTATGAGAAAAATCCGTGAGGATTATCTTTCTGATTCAACAGTAACAATCTGCTTAATTGGAAAACATAGTGCAGAAAACGACCCAAATGAGAACCAAACTTATATAAAGCGTGAATTACAAGCATCTCTGTACAATGGAGCAAACAATACAAGAAATGGTATTCTCGGAGTAGTTTTGCCTGAAATGATTGACTCTATTTATAAAGGAAAGTATACTTGTCCCACATGTGGAGAAAGTCATAATGCCATTGTAATTAATAACGACACCGTAATACGTGAGTTTAATTATAATTATTATATTCCAAAATTAAACAACACTTGTCACTGGACAGAAGATGAAAGATATTGTGTCTTAGTTCGATGGGATGACTTTTGTAAATCTCCAGAAACATACATAGAAAAAGCATTTCAAAAACGAAATTCTTCAATTGCAAACAAAGTTAAAGTATATCCAGATTAAGGAGTAGCCATATTGAAAGAAAATGATATAAATGATACAAAAGAACATTATATTCGAAAGATATTTGAACCTTTTTTGAAAAACTCTGCTTCATATGAAAAAGATTATATAGAAAAAAGATTAATTGAACAAATTATATGGTATGATGAGAGTGCAATTAAAAAGCAAAAAAGATATAAACAGCTATCAATTATCTCAATTGTTTTATCTGGGATTATTCCTATTGTATCAATATTTTCTAAATACAAATACGGGACGATTGCAATAATTATAATCTCAACATTAAGCGCTTTATCTTCTATCTTATTATCTATTATTAATTTATGTGAATATCATAAATTATGGGTAGAATACCGTTCTGCATGTGAAATATTAAAAAGTACATTGTATAAATATTTTACGAAAACAGACGAATTTCAATCTTTAAATGATTATGCACGACTAAATCTTCTGATTTCATTATGTGAAGAATACATGACGAAAGAGTTTAAAATTTGGTCACAGTTGCCCCATATACATAAAAAAGAACAGTAGTTTTACTGTTCTTTTATTTCTTCATATATTTCCTCAAAAATATCTGGTTTACAAGGATATTGTTCTCCACGAGTTCCTGTTATAATATAATCACCAGGAGAAGCTTTTAAATCGCCTTCTAATGTATGAATTATCATTTCTTTATCAGTTTTATATGCTTCTATTATTACTGGCTTTTTCATATATTTTTTCTTTTCCATTATATTCACCTCTCCATTTAAATATATGTATAATTATAGAGTATTATTCCTCATTGTCAACGGCTTTATCCACAGTCACACCAATAGTATAAGATACATCAGCAACAACTCTAATATTTTCAAAACCAATTGTTTTATCTAATTCAGCAATTGTGTTCTGTAATTCATTAACATCTTCTGTTTCGAATTCTGTGAATGTAACAGTAGAACCAGTAGTGGTAGTAGTTCCGTATACTTCCCAAAGACTCTTTAATTTTACATCCGAGTTCTTGATCAAAATTTTATATTTCATAATTTTATTCCTTTCTTTTAACAAATAGAATAGGGCAACGGCAAGTGATGAACTTGCACATCTAAGATTGGTATGCATCCCAAAAATAGACTTTGGCTTCAGGTTCGTTGCATAATAATTCCATCTCACTATTACCTTATTTATGGACGGTCGAAGTATTTCAACTTCACTCGCTGAGTCGTGTACTAGGTCACTTTTCGAGGCTCTCAGCTAATTCTCTCCTAGCCTGATACTGATATCACCTAAATCGGAAGGAATATTCATTTTAAATGCTAGTCGCCTATCTTCTTGATAAGTAGTCAAAATAGCCTTTATTTTACATTGCTGCTATTTTCCACAACCAAATTATTAACAATTTACCTATGATGAAAAGAATAGAAAGAAACATTTCCACCTTATAGATAAGATTGTACATAACTAAAAAGATATATTATATAAAATACTTCTATTTTTACCATAAAACAATCATTATTTTACAATTTATTTGGTTATATTTTCTTAAAATATATTGTTAAACGAAAAAAGAATTTTATTGACAAACTTTCCCAATTGATGTAAGATAAAAGAAATGAGTAGAGCCTCAACTTTATTGTCAGCTGAGATAAAGTATTATTGATCGGATAAGTCTTCCCAGAACGGTGACGTTCTGTTTACATATAATAACGCCCCTCATAAAAGGGGGAAAGGGGGTGTTATATGGGCGAGGACATTTTTTATATGTTTTTAACTTTTATTATAAATGTGATTTCTCAAATTGTTGCATATCAGATAGTAAAAATTTTAGAATTACATAATAAAAATAAAAGCAAAAATGATCGCAATCCATCAGAAAGCGATCATTAATGCGCAACAATAACAGCCAAAAAAGATGAACAATAGGCTTAATCTATCTATAGAGACTTTACTCATTTCTATTAATAAGCCCATAATAAGTCCGACATTAAATATAGAATAGCAAAAAGGGATGTGTTTTAACACATTCTATTTTTATATCATTCTATATTATTTTTCACGATTTGTCAATAAAAATAAGAAAAATATTTCGGGGAATCGGTATTTTTATTCCTATTTTCACGATTTTTATCCAATTTTTTAAACAAAAAGCTTTATTTTTGCAACATTCATATTAATTTTTGCAATTTTAACTTTTTCTAATAGAAAAATGAAGTCAATTTTAAAGTTCGGATAATGATTTCTGTTCAACTTTCTTGATATTTTTAAAAAAAGTTAAATAAACGCTTCGTCAGCGTCCTCCGTATCTTCACGAATAACATACATTTGTGTAGTTTCGCTTATTAGAACCCAAACATTGAATCAATAAGATCTCCATCGTGATTTTTCAAATAGGATTTTGTTGTATCACTACTAGAATGATGTGCGAATACTTGAATTTGTTCCAACGGATACTTTTTAGGATTTCCATTTTCATCAAGTAATCTTAAATCTGTTCCTTGCGAAAGACATTCTAAACGACTATGACGGAGTGTATGCGTAAATATATTACATGGCTCACCACGTACTTCTGATAAAATTTTAGATATACTTACAATTCTATCATATAATACGCTTGAATCCGAGATAGGCTCTTTATGGTCTCCTGAACCTTTAATCCACAATGAATCAATATCATCGTCACCACGCCACTCAAGATATTTTCTAATCAGTTCTTTTGTATCATCTAAATATACAAGTGGAAACTTTTTGCCACGTTTACCAACAACAATATTGGTTTTATTTCCATCAAGTAGTCCATGCTTCCGAATCTGGAACAATTCATTCTTTCGCCCAGCAGAATCAAAGCCAATACTCCATAGCACTGCCAACTGCCATTTTTCTTTAGCAACAAGAATATCTCTGACTTTAATAAATTCGTCATATGTAAAAAAGAAATCATCCTCATCATCTTTAACACGGGATTTTGGAATACCTTTTACTTTTTTTGCATAGTTAATTTCATATTCATAGTCGTCATCATCTTCACAGAATGTAAGAAGACTATTGATTGCGCTTTTAAGTCTATTTGTTCTAGCTGCTGACATTTCACATTCTTCTGTAAAGTATAAACTAAGATTACGGAAGTCTTTCTTTTTTAAGTCAAGAACACAACGATTATCAAGCTCCCGAAGTATATAAATCATGATAATGCGTAAGTCATTATGATAGCCTGCGATCGTCCCCTTACTCTTTTTTCTCTGTTTATATTCTTGAAGAAAATCATTCATTATCCGTTTATTTTCTTTGTTTACTTGTTCCCACAATTCTTCTGTATAAAAATTATTATAAATACGACCTCTGCCAGCCAATAATCTCACTTCCTTCCAATTAAAAGAAGTGAAATAGCAATAAACACTAAATCACTTCTTTGTCATTTATTCAATATTAATCTGATTTTTCTTTACAAGCAACTTTCTAATATATTCCAATCCTTTACGAGTGGCATAACTAACAGGTCTATAATTACCATCGGTACAAGGAGTTTCTTTTACTTTAAATAATCCCTGTTCCATAAATCTCTGATATGGAATATTTATATTTCCCTTGTAAAACATCACATCATTGTTTCTGAGAAATAAATATAATCTCTTTAATCCAATACCAAGTTCTTTAGCAACAGTGTTCATTGGTAGAAGACCTTCTGTACTCATAAGCGTGTCATAAAATTCTTTTAACTCAGTATTTTCAGCTTTTAATTTTTCATTATTATCATGCAACTCACGAATAACAAGAATTTTTGTCTCTTCGCTTAAATCAGGAAGATAATTATTTACAAATTCTTCTTCTCTATCTGTTTCTACATAACCACCTGTTTTGTTAACCATTGGAAGAACTTCATTTACAACCCATTTTCTAAATGGTTTGCACTTTTCTGTATGTGCTTCAAACATAAAATCATATAACTGATTCTCTGTTAAAAATGGTTGTCCATCGTGGACAACTGGCGTAATTACAGCATTCTTGACAGTTTTATCAATTCTTTCTGTTCTTGCATACTGCTTTCCTTTAGCAGTTTTTACATATCCAAGTGCCATGCCAGTTGAATAAAGTTCAAACATTGGAACTCCATCAATAATCTCAATAGTTACATCAGTTACTTCAAATTTCTTTAAAATTTTGTTTTCTTTTTTCATTTTAAATTTCTCCTTTTCTAAAAAATATCTTCTAGTAAAAGGAGAGGGCAGGTAATTATCCTGCAAGTCTCTCCGCTAATTAGTGCGATAGGAGTATACCCTATACATGCGTCTCACTAACGAAGGTAGAGATAGGAGAGTATTAACCATCCTATGAACTCTTTATCGGATTATCCATCCGACCTCATTTATACATTCTCTGTTTATTTCGCTATAAACATTGAACATTATTACATCAGTTTGGAATCGAACCAAAAATCAAATTCAAACAATTTTGTGTTACCATTACACTACTGATGCGCTTTTCTTTTGTCTTAAACCAGTTTTGTATGCGTGAATAAGATCTTCACTATATGTACACCATTCCAGATTGTGAACATAATTATTAGTTTTATTCCCATCTATATGGTTTACACATTTCTTATTCTCTACATTTTCTATGAAAGCCATTGCAACTAATCGATGGACATCTACAGTCTTCCTCTTACCATGGTCATATAAATTAGCCGTAAGATATTTTGTGTGCTTGTTAAATTTAAGAGATAAAATATTTTCACCTCTTGCAAAACTTTTTACTCGTCCATAATTACTAATCTGATATCTACCTTCATATCCTGCAATGTCTTTCCAGATTTCACCCTTAATCTCAAGAATTTTTTAAACCTTCTTTCAATATATTGAATCTCACACTGCTAAAGCAGTATGATTCTTGGGAACCCTTTTGCCGAGAATATTTTCTAAGCTATCCCAATTGTTTTCATTTTTATATTCTCTGTTTATTTCACATTTGAACATCGAAATTAACGACTCAAACAAGACTCGAACTTGTATCTTTTTCGTCAGTGGCTTTCACACTGGTGTCTGCGGTTTTACCTTGAATGCTTTACCATTAAGCTATTAAGCCATAATAAAAGAGTGCGCAGTATTTACCACGCACTCCCATATTTAAAAATCAAATCTTAACTTTTCGATTAAATCTTCAACATCTAAACCATTGCTATTGTAATAAGAATAAGAAGAATGTCCATTATCTGTATGTTTTGTTATTGCAAAGCCACAAATATTGCCATCTTCGTCTTTTAAGATTTCTGCCGCTTGATTATGTGCTTCACAACAATCGCAACAACCACAACAAGCATCATCGTCTTCTTCTTCAATATTTACCTCATAAGCATCATCTGTGTCAACAGTCTGAATTACCTTTGAGCTACAATTATCTAAAATAAAGACCTTAGAAGCACCACAGTTATCATAATAGATACCTTCTTTATTTCTAGCTAAACTCAACCAGAGTTCGTTGTCATAAATCATTAATACATATTCACCATTGTAGCCGTCAAAATCTACAGGATGGAATGTATCAATGGACATACATTCATAACCATATCTGATTAACTCTGCAAAGATTTCTCTCATTTCGTCATATTTTGCAATAACTGTTACATCATTTAATGGGTCTTCTTTTGCAATGTCATGTATTGTATCTACAATATATTCACAAAAATCTTCTACACATGAGAATTTTAATGTTTCCAAATAACTCACTCTCCTAAATTAGATATTCTTAGCACTCTTATTCATCTTGAATGTGATTTCTGAGTGAGCTTCTGTGTGCCATGGCTTTTCAACTCCACCAAGCTTAGAAACACCACTCTTTTCTGGAACATTCTTTACAGAAAATGCACCAAGTCTACCAAATGGAATCTTTTCTTCCTTATTAGCTGTAAGATTTTCTACAATCATTGTTTCAAATGTAGAGAGAAAAGCTTCTGTTTCCTTCTGATTGAACTTCTTATTAATTTCTAAACCTGCAAATACGTCGTTTACTCTTTCTGTGTATTCTCTAATTAATTCTAACTTTGTCATAATTTTTTTTAATTCCTTTCATTCTTAATAATTTTTATTTTTTTGTTTACAAAAATAGAGAGTAGCTGCCAATCTGGTCAACTCTCTCATAACTTTTACGATTTTTTGTTTTAAAACACGGTTAATCGTGAACCAATATGGCTAACATAAGTTATTCTCGTTTATTAATGCCAGTCGAGTTCTGGTCTAGTTAAATTTTACATCATACAGGCAATCTAATCCATTCTTTGTAACAACAGAAATGGTTTGAGATGGCTTAGTATGTAATCGTAAATCTAATGCATAATTATCTGTTCCTGATAGTGTTCCACTTTCTATTACTTTAGTATTGTACACGGTCGTTAACCCATTTTTGTGTCTATGACCGAGATACACTAAGGATGGACAAGTCCCAAATAAAAATGTAAATTTCTGTACGACATTACTAGGAGAATCTTTATCTCCATGTGAACTCATAACAATATTATTTCTCACGGTGAACATGGCGATAGATTCCTCTATTTCGTTTTTATAAAATTTAATATTGTCAAAATTCTGTAATTTTGCTTCCAAAAATGGAATAGCAAGATGGTCGATGTTTTCTCCTTTTAAAGAATCTTCTTTTTTAGGAGAAATACGAGAATGGTTGCCTGGACAGATATATACATTTACTGTATTAAAATGATAACTTAATTCAGCTAAGAATTGAGAAATATAATTCGTAACACTCAAAAACTGTTCGATTAAATTTTGATTATTCTCAATTCTTAATTCATTATGAATAATTCCTGAAACCAATTCAGATAAAATTACGTAGGCATTTTCTGAACCATGTCTTAATTGAACCTCAAAAATCTTATCAAGATACTGATTAAATCTATCTTTTAATACATTTTCGTCAAATTTATTGAAATAATTATCAATTTCAATTCCAGCGTGAATGTCTGTACATGAGATAATTAAATCATTGTCTGTTTTTAAAACACCAGTAAACTGTTTTGATTCATCATATAAAAGAGGGGAACTCTGATATTCTAAAATATTTCTAATTACCTGCTCTTTATAACTTTCTTTTCTAGCTTCTTCTCGAATTACACGATTTAATTCATTTCTTTCATCACGAACTTTCACTCGTTCTTTCTGTAATTCACGCTTCTGATTTTCAAGTTCTTTAAGATATTTGTCATCGTGTGATGAATCACTCTGACTTTCTTTCCACTTATAATATTCAGACACAAATGCAGAACCTACAAGAGGTGGTTGTGAACCTTTACGAATCGTATCAGGATTAAACTCAAGACCATATCTAGCACAGATTTCCGACCAGTCATCGTCAGAAATATGCTGTACCTTATTTGAACAATCTTGTAACAATTGCTCATACCTGTCTGTAGTTAATTCATACTTTTTTAATTCTTCTTCAATATTAAACAGTTAATAACACTCCCTTAATCATTAGTGGCAGGAATTTCATCGTCCTGTTTAATTGTAAGAGAAATACCTTCAACTTTATCCCAGTCTTCAAGTAACTGTCTTAAATTGTAAGTCTTACAATCGTCCTTATTGTATTCTGTAATCGTCATGTCATTTAAGTCTATCGTAGCGTTCTTAAATGTAGTGCTTTTACTTAACTTTGCCATTTAAATCTTCCTTTCATTCCATCTTTAATTATGCAAATCTTGAATAGCTAATAATATTTTCTCTGTATTTATTAAGAGCTTTCATTGCCTTCTTGTCTTCAACTAAGAAATAATGCTTGTATCTAGTATAAGTATGATTAATAAAATAACCAAGACCCTTATCTCTAAGATACTTTGCTTCTTCTTTGCTAATATTAATTATAATAATTCCTTCTTTCGTTTTTATTATGTCACTTAAATGACATTAAGCGCTATACGGGAATCGAACCCGTACCCTCAGTTTGGAAGACTGATGTTCTACCATTAAACCAATAACGCAAAAAAGAGTAGGGAATACCTACTCTTTGAATAAGAGAATATATGAGGTAACATTATGAACTTTTAAGTCATTTATTTTTTTCACAATTATGCAAATATCTGACTTTTTTTCTAAAATCATCTGTAAACACTGATGACATAAATATAGAGTAATCTGAATTCGTATTTAATCTATTTGTAACGGATTGTTCGGATGGTATATACCTTGAAGTTACTTTTAGTCCAGGAAATAATTTTAACTCTACAAAATTATCACTATCACTAAATTTATCCTTTACCACATCTCCTAAAGTATTTATGATTTTACAAATATCCTTTAGTGAACAACCTGTTCTTAAATTTATTTCTTCTATAACATCTTTTTGATTATAATATTTTTTCTCTTGTATTATAGTCACTCCTTTGATATAATTAACATAAATTAAACAATACGAAAATGGAATAGGGTAGTCATCTTAAATTAAAATAGATAATAAATATACTTATGTCTTTTTCATACCGCTGAACGGCAATGTGTGTTTTTAAATAATAGATAGATAACTTACCCCTTCCTATGTAACTTAAAAATAGCGCCACAGTAGGTGGTGTAATTAAGCCTCAAACGCCGAATTTTACATTAAAAATGCAAAAAATTAATGAAGATGATAATTATTCTTTATAATAAATCATCTTATTTTTGATCTTATAACCAATATTAAACAACTTAATATCATCTCCATCTTCTTCTAATTGAAGAATTTCTTGAGCAGATTCTATAATTGCTTTATTAAAACTCTTATTCCCACACAAATATAATACTTCCAATAGGATATTCTTTACTTGAGAATTTTCTTTGTCTTCCAAAGAAGAAAGAAGTCTATATAAAGTAGAAAACCCAATAGTTTCACTCTCAATTTCCGAAATAAGGTCTTCTCTTAGCTTATTTGCTCTTTCATTTTTATCTTCTTTACTATCATTTTCAGAACCATAAATACTTTTACGTTCATTTATAAATTTCTTCAATATACTATAAATTTTATTTATCTGCTTTTGATTTACACCAGATGTTCTAAATAATGAGTTATCCAATATAGATACAAATGGCAACCAATCTTTTTTATAAGGATTTTTAATTTTAAATCCATTAACTATAGTTTGCAAGTAGTCCATTGAAGTATGATATTTAACATAATCCTTTTTAATTGGATTGTAATAGCCTTTTTGTTTAGCGATATGAGAAAAGAAATGTGGCATTCTTTTCTTTCCTTTAACTGATTTTCCGTCTTCCGTATCTTCATATTCACATAAAACTTTATCATATTTCTGGCGAAGCCTATCAAGTTCCTTACTGTTATTGATTACAAACTCTTTCTTTGCCTTATCACTTTTTCTTTCTATTAGATTCGCTACATCTAATACGCTTACGCTGCTTATGCTTTCACATAAGAAAAGACTATATCTTCACCTTAATTTTGAAGGGTGTACTGCTGTCTCTGCGATTTTAGAGCACTTAGTCGTTGAACCTTCCTCTATTCGAGGCTTGGCTGCTGATTATCGATTTTAACTATTTTTATATATTATTATATTTATATTTTTCTTCTGCATTTTTTCTGGCAATATATGCTTCATTTATTGTATCATAAGAACCTAAATATATGCGTTTCCCGTTTATGTTAATTTGTGCGCAATATTTGTCATAATCGTGCATTTTATAAACACCCTTATATCCAGTAGTATTATTTTTACTAATACCTGTATTTTGCATATTTTTACTTCTATTCACAATTCTCAAATTAATACGGCGATTATCATATGGGTCTCTATTAATATGATCTACTTCATATCCTTCTTTAATACCCATAAGGAATCTATGTAATTTAATTTCTTTTTTATTGACTTTTCCAACAATATAGCCATTTGCTAAATGCCACGTATACTTTTTTACTTTTTCAAAATCATTAACATCTATTTTAAATTTTGTACCATCAAAACATTCTCCTTCGTAATAATCCTTAAAGAGAATATATTTATTTCTATAAAATAAATTCTTTTTTCTATAGTCAAATGGATGTTGTAATAAAACCTTAGTGTTTTTATCCGTCACTCCTAGAATAAATCTTGATAATTGCACACATTTTCTGTTAATATTTGTTTCAATAGCATTTCCATGTGTTCTCCAATTATATGGTTTTACTTTTTCATAATCTTCAATATCTATATAAAACTCAATTCCATTCTTACAATAACCTATTGCATAATCATTAAACAATTTATACTTATTTTGAATTATTGATTTTCCCATTATATCACCTCCCTTTTAAACAAAATTAAAAATAGTTTTATAAGTTTAGGATTTAACCTTGCTTGTATCTGTATTATTTTTTCTACTTTCGTAACATTCACATTGTAGCATTTTTCATCTATATGTTTTAGTTAATACAGCTTTACGATTTTCCAGCAATTCAATACATTAATTTTTACGCACATTTCTGTACGCCGAGACTAATAAAGTCAATCTCGATACCGCTCATTACATCTAATTGACAAATATCATAGTATAATTCTTTAATATCATCATATGTAGCCCCATAATACATTCTTTCCCACAATAATGAGTTCAACTCTTGAGATAAATTTATGATTTCACCAATTTTGTTATCAGCAGTTTTAATATCAAGGTCGGCTTGCTGTTCAGGCGTATAATATCTTTTTACCTTTGTAGAACTAACAAAAGAGGTTGGGGTTTTAAATAAGTGATAATTCCTTTTAGCAGCACGAATAAGTGTTTCATTGTCCGTAAGCATTACCGTATCTGAATCAAAATCTGCACCACTTAATCTTTGCAATACATTTTCTCCAATGGAATTAATACATACAATTTCATTGGTAAGATTAAAATAACAGTCTATCAATTTGTTTTCTGTATTATATGGTAACCAAACATTACCCATCGTAACATGAGGAGACCTACTTGCTAAGAGAGTTTTATTATACTCAAAACGTGTGCTATGTATATTTCCTGCTCCTATTTGACTACTCCCATTAAATTTACCAATAGATTGTCTGAGCATTTCTATTGGATTACCTAATAATGTAGAATAGTTGCCGTTTACATAAACATGTCCGTTTTTGAGATTCTTATAATAAGAACGAAGTAAATCAATAAGAAATTCTTGATAATACTTTGTTTTTGTAAAGTTGTCATTTATACACATCAAATTATATACTACATCATTTTTACTACTCATTGGTGAATTCAAAGGATTCATTTCATCAATATCAGGATATTTAATATAATGACGAACAACTTCTGGTCTATCTCTTAACATCTGAGCAAAACTAAGAGAATCTTCCAAAAACTCTCTTACTTCATCTTTCGACATTTGAAGAGTATTGATCAATTGATAATGAGTCTGTACTAATCGACCACCAAAGAAATGAGTTTTCTTATCATGTTTCACAACCCCAAAATTAGGATACAAATTATCTAACCATTCTTCCCATGTTCCAAACTTTAAATATTTAATACTACTTGGCGTTGTAATTAATTTTATATCTTCGATTTTTGTCGCTATCGTCTTTCCATTAAGTTGAGATATGCTTGTTATGTTATTATCTTTAAACCATTGTTGTATATTACAATTAAAACAACAAGACTTAAACATTAGATTTCTCAGTAGAAGCATTCCATAATTTTTATAATCTCCAAACAAAGATATGTCTAAAAGAGATTGTCCATCCCAAATAACATTTTCAATGTCGCATCTTTTTTCGGTGGTTTTTAAGCATCCATCTTCATCGTGTGTCTCAATTACATCTTCTTGAAACATACTCGTATAATCATCAATTAACAGAATATTTTCTGGTTTAATAGGTAATACATCAATAATACTACTAGATGGAAGGGCTATATATCCCTCATATGCCGCCAAATCTATCTCTTGTCCTAACTTTGGAACAATCTTTCCAGAACTAAATTTTAGAAGTGGTTCAAATAAATCTTCGTTAATAAACCAACATTTTCCCACTCTTGCTGAACCAGTAGACCTTTTAAGACGGCAATATTTAATACCATCACAATAAAATCCGTTTTCGTATAATTCCTTTCTAAGCTGAGAATTGTTTTTTATAATCTTAAAATCACCTTTTTTTGAGTATTGCATTTGAACTTCTTTGACAACACTCTTATCCTTCTTATCTTTTATTTGAATTTCTTTGCTAAAAAAAGGGGTTGGTAAAGTCTTTATATCTTTTACTTTTTCATTTATTTGAACTCCAACTATTTCTCCGTCTTCATTTTTTGCAACACAATCTTCAAATAATAAATCTCTATAATTATATCCAAACTTAACAAAAGTATTTTTGTTCATTTGATTCCATTCTTTAACCGAATATTTAAAGGTAAGATTGATTATATGGACAGAATATCTATTCTTTTTAACTTTAAAAATAATATCATTTCTTCTATACTTCTTTGTATAAATATCTAACAACTCTATTAAATCTAGGCTATCATCATAAGAATTAATGAACTTTCGTAGATTGTAATCTCCGTTTTTTAGCTTTAAACTATATTCTTTTAATTCGCTGTAGTTACAATGTGATGCCAAATATATATCTTTTGCATCTATAGAAGGAATATAAAACTTATTACTTATCACTTTTATTCCTTCTTTCTTTCTTGATTTTTGTGACAGCCTGTAATCTTTGATTAAAGTTAATATCTGCCATAATCCTATCTGCTATTGATGTAGAATTACGCATTCTGTTATAATTAGTAGTAAAATCATCTTCAGAAATACATCCACCAAATCTACAATTGTAATCTTCTTCCTGTGTTAAATAAACTCTTTTATATCTTTCTCTCACTATTTTCTTTCTCCTTTTTAAATAATTCTCTTATATCGCATCATCCTTTCCGAAATAATGTGACTTTTTATATTCTTTATATATTTTTAATATAAGCATTGAAAAATAAAAGCAAATATAATATAATAAAATTGGCATAAATTTTATGCTAAAACAATAATATAATAGGGGAAGTCATCACCCCATAAAAAAGAGATATTTTGAGCCTAACAGTAAAGTTTAAGGCTTTTCATCTTTTATGATGGAAGTTTAAATGCTTTTTTATTCTGTTCTTTATTTGTTGCTCTTTTAATTCTCTTTATATTATTGTTTTATAATCTTTTTTCTTTGTAGGCGACTAGCTATTATAGGTTAGTCGCCTATACTTACATTCTCTTTTTAATTATTCTCTGTTACATCTATACCAATATCTATATAATCAATTAATGAATTATAATTTTGTTTGCAAGTATCTAAACTACCATTCTCATCTAAATTTCGAATGTATTTACTAATCCCAATTTTACTTGGAACACCATTTGGAAGTTTAAGTCGATAACCAGCATAATCCCATATAATATCCATAATCTCAATATCTTCTTTCCTTATGTACAGATATAATTTATAGTATTCGTCATCTGGTACATCTTTATAATGCTTGTACATACATACAATTTGGAAGTTGCCTGAAATGTTTACTGATATTGCGCTTCCTAAATCTTTATATTTTTCGTTCTTCATACTTTTATTCTCCTTTTATAACACTTCTCACTTTATAGAATAAAGCAAGAAGTATCGTTTATTATCTGATTTTATTATCCTTTTACATCAACAAATGTCGAATGGATTGATTTCGCCATTGTTAGTTGCTTTTAAATACTGTGTCAATGCACGACATTTTTCAGAACTAAGCAAGCCGTTATCTCTTTTCTCAATTAAGCTATTCAAACAATATTTAATATACCAAGCGGTAGGAATCCAGTAGGTTACAAAATCTTTCGCTTGAGAATACATGCTATTATCCTGTTCATAATTCTCCATGCTTAAATCAAACCAACTGTCCAATTCAAATTTAGAAGCAATATCTGCATAAATCTTCTTGAACAAGAATGAACTAAACAAAACATATTCATAGTTAGTAGACTCATTATTGAAAAGATTCCAAACTCTTGATTTACATATCTTCTTAAAGTTCTTCTTTCTCTTTGAATGAAAAGGCGAGCAGATAACATTTGTGTTCTTCTCTAATTTTTCAACCTTTGTTAATGTTTTCTCTTGTTCTTGCTCCATAATCTTAATCTTTTCATCACGCTTTTTGTTTTGGTTGTTAATAATTTTCAATGCTTCAATCACACCATTTTGCGAAGTTGCTAAGATTTCATCAATGTTTGAGTTCTCTGTTTCTACCTTAATTAAATTTTCCATCATATATTTCTCCTTTTGTTATTATAAATCTACAACATAATCATTGTTGCTTAAAAGCTTCTTCATTTCGTTAGACCAATCATCAATTCTATTGATAACATCCATTAAATTGTTTACACACACATCACTAGAGTTTAATTCTTCCATACAACGCTTAAATTTTATTGGTGCAAGTTCTGTTTCTAACAACTTCTGTAATCTTACAGTTAGACCAGCCAATTCGGTTGCAGAATCAATTTGACGACCTAAATCATTTTTCTGCTTTGTAAGAAATTCAATTTTAGACTTCAATTCATTGTATTTATCAGCTTCTTCTTGATTGAGTTTAACTTTTCGCTCTAATATATTCTTCTCTGTTTTTAATTCAGAAAGCTGTGTCTGTAATTCCTTTACTTTTGGATTATCATTTTCAAGCTGTTTAATCCTATCTATGTATTGCTGAACTTGTCCTTTGGTGATCTTCTTTGTTATATCCATAGACTTAATTAATTCTTCTTGCTCATCGTTAGATAACGAAGCAATTAAATCTGATGCAATTGTTTTTGAAATTACACCATCATCAAGAAGTTGTTTCATTGGCTCAGTAAGGTTGCGTTCAATGGATAAAGCTCTTGTAAGATTTGTCTTTGATGTACCTAATTGCTTTGCAATTTGGTCAAGTGTAAGTTTTTCAGCTTTCCCATTATGGGAATCCTGAGAATGATTTTTACCAATTTCTCCGTTCTTATATCCACATAGCTTTACATATTCAACTGCAACCTTTCGCTGTTTTGATTCATCATTCTTACTTCTACCAAAATTAGCAGCAAGAAGAACTTTTAATTTCTTATTCTCATCAATTAAATCTTCTCTGATTCTAATAGGAATCATCTTAATTCCAAGTTCTTTCGCAGCTTTATAACGTTGATGACCTGATATAATGGTCATATCTGGTGCTACAATAATTTCTGATATAATACCTTCTTCTTTAATAGAGTTCTTAAATTCCTCATACTGTTTACCAGATATATCATCAAAAAATTCAGTGTTACGTGGATGTATTTTTAATACATCAATAGATACATTAGTTATTTCTTTACTCATTTTAGGTCTTTCCTTTCTTTAATAATTTAAGATGAAGACACATATTAAGTGCTTCATTATTATATTCTCCATCTAATCTTTAACAATTGCGTGCTTTTGTATTGGCAAGTTGTCAAAGTTTATTTGGTTGTATATGTAGTTATTCTCTTTTTATGTTTAAGTAATAAACTTATTTAGAATTATCTTTAATCCATTGTTTTAAAAGTTCTCTCATTCTTATACTTGGAATATAAACCCATATTTCTTTCCCATCACGAATAGCTGAACGCCATATAAACTGAAGCATTTCTGAGAGTGCATAGCCGTTTTCGTCAACTGATATATTATTCACTTTAAAAAAACTTTTAATGAATGGGTTTAAATATCTGTTAATTGTATATGCAACTGAAGTTCTGTTTCTATATTCATTCGTTGCTCTTGCATTACACGAAAGAAATCCTTTTGTATATCCTTTTCCTTTAAGTATCTCTTTATACTCTTTAAACGTTGTCCAGATATTGTCCTCTGCTTTATTCTCTCTTATGTTATGGAAATAGTTGTACAAATTATTTTTTAGAACTTTCATAGAGGCGTTATTTTTATTCCTGTTATACCAAGAATAGGAAAGGTCAGTTTCTCTATCTCCAATCATATTTAATTTTTCAACTTCACAAATGTGAATTAACTTATTGTAATCGTAAGAATTATACTTTATCTCACTATCATAAGGGATTAGGCGATATGCTTCTAAAGATTGACCTTGTACAGACCAATAAGTATATTGAATTCCATAATAGTCATAATAATATTTCTGCATTTGCATATTAAAGCAATATGTTAGAATATAAATATTTCTAAATGAGTTAAACGTCTCTACTGGAAATAACCACACCATTAGGTTGTCTCCATAACAAACTAGACTTCCTAATTCACATAATCTTTTCTCATTATCAAATTTACCTTGATAATCAGAGTAGTCTTCTTTCCATATAAGTTGTTTTGTTTCAGGATTTATATCTACATATGTATTTTTTAAAATTTCAAAGTCTTGTTTACTTAAATTGTATTCTTCAATTACATTTGCTACTTCATCCATAATAAGTGTGTAATTTTTTGCTCTACATAAATCTATTAATTCATTATCAAATCTTTGAAACAAAGCATGAGTTGATACAATGTTATCACCTTTATCTATTAATCTCTTTAAGTCGTTTAATTTACTAGCCTTTCCGTTGTCTTTTAAAAATGTTGGAGTTTTAAAATTCTTCTTATTACAATATTTTCTATATCTTGTTATTTCATCAAGAAATGGTGTGATTACTAAGAATTTTTCATCTTCATCTGAACTATTAATATGATTGATTATGGCACTTGTTTTACCAGCACCCATAATTGCATCAACAATATTAACTTTACAATCAAATTTCATATTTTCGTTTCTTCCTTTCGTTCATTAGTTTTGTTAATAATTTAGCTGTTATTTATATATTCTCTATTAAAGGTTGTAATATTCAATCAATTGATGTTTGGTTTAAATAAAAATTTTAACTCCTTTTTTCTAAAAAAAGTGTTTACATATTTTACCTATAAAATAAGGAAAAAATAATGATTAGTTATAAAATAGGGTAAAATCATTTATACATCAAAAAGAGTTAAAATTAAAATAAAAGCCTTATAAATAAAGGGTTTTAAGAGATTTTGCTTAAAGAGAACTATATAAAAAGTTGTAAGAATAATATAAATATATTTGTGGACTGCTTTAGTAGGACACAAGGGCGTTCATTGCGTGCAATGAATGACCAATAGTGCCACTGGCAATAAAATTATTGTATTCTCTATACTTTATTCTCTGTTTATATCTTCATTTCTATTACAACTATATTTAACTTCTTTATTAATCATTAATCTCATGTTTGACAGTACAACTAATAAATTACAGCTATCTTGATAAAATATATTTCTCTTTTTATACATTGAATTTATTTATACATTTGATTTTGTAGTGGTTAAATATCAATGATTCTATGTCTATAATCTTTATTTCTCTCTTTGAGAAAGATGTTATATATAATTTTGTTTTTATTTTCTTAGAGTAAATCATATATACATTCTCTTTTTTATATTGGCTATATTGAAGTTCTATGTTTATAATGGTGTTTTATAGTAAATTATTTTATCTATAGTGTATATTCTCTATTTACTTTCACTATTGTTAATCTATACTGGATAAATATTTCTTCTTTTATACCGAAGCTTGTAATATAGGCAATAAAAAAAAGACAGTGAAAAATCAACTGTCTTTTACTTAATTAATCTTATTTTGTTTTATATTTTAATCTTCTTTTATATTTTCAGCTATTAACCAATTAGATTCTGGCTTTGCTATTAATCTTGCATCCATATAAGCCATTTCCATAGATAAACATGTTGTAGCCTGATAGTATCCATTTTTCTTCAAATCCAATACTAATGCCACATCAGGTTTATCATCTCTCCCAAAACATAAAGGAACTAATAATTGTATTTTATTTTGATAATAATGAGGAACTGCTAATTTATAATTTGCTATTACTTTTTGGATAGCAGTATCTATAACTCCTTTTAATACATCTAAAGGTCTTTCGCTATTTTTAATAGAATCAGGCAATCTTTGGGATGTATTTAAGTCATCAAGAATGTGTTTATAATTTTTATTTACTTCTAAATGCCAATTAAACACTAATCTTGAAGGGTCAGAAAAGAAATCTGCTCTTTGTGGAAAATCCTTAATTACATCTAATGCTCCTAATTCATATTTATCCTTGAATCCTTTAAAGAACCATTTTTCAGCATTTTCATCATTATTTTTATTTAGTTCACCATAAGCATAAATTGGTTCATAATAGCAAGAAAATAATCCAGTATCAAAAACACAATAATCTTCTGTTTCTATAACTTTACCTTCATCTTGAAGCTTGTTAAAAGTGTATTTTAAATAATTCTTTAAAATATAATTATCTTCATTATTATCAAAACTCCATTTTTCGGGTAGGGCTTTTCCAGCAAGTTCTTTGATTTTTGCATTATAGTCTCCCCAATCCATATAATCATAAATATCCATATTAATCCTCTCCTTAGTATATATTTTCTTTATTATATCATATTTTTTTGATTTATTAAAGATGATAGATTCTTTTATACTAAAAAAATTAATATCAAAAATGTTATAAGGAATTTCTTTGTATGATTGAATTTCATTAAGGGGAAATTCTTTACTTGTCCGAATGTAAGCTTCTTTCTCACTAGATGCAAAACAAAGTCTAAGATAATTAAAATTTTTAGATTTATTGGTTGATATAGGTACTAAATAAGCATTCATTATACTCTCTCCTTTAATATAAAATAATTTTATTACACTTATATATTCTCTATTTATAATTGGTTTATATAAGAAGTTTTGTCTATCCCAAAATTCTTTCTTCTATTATTCGCTTTGCTCATAATTTCAGAAAGACCGTCCCTTATCAAAGGGACTATTTTTTTATAGAGATTTATTTAATAGGAAATAGAAGAGTATAGAAATGTAATATTAAAATCTAAGAAAAAATCTATAGTTATTAATTGAGATTAATTTATTTTTCTTTAAAAATATTAAGAAAATTTCTTTAAAATAACTTAAAAATACATAGGTTTTAGTATAGTGATATGTAATAAATGTATTAAATTTTGTGTGATTAACAGCATTGTATGTGGAAATAACTGGATTTAGCAAGATGTATCAAAGATAAAATTGCTTGATAATTTCTTTTAAAGTTTTTGAAGTGGTTTTGACATAAAAGTGTTATCGTTCTGATTACTATTTTATTTTATTATTTGATGATTTAGTGTATTAATTTTGAATTGGTAATTATTTATTTTTGTGAATTTTTAGTATTGAAAAGACTGATTTTCAAGGGCTTGAACGATAAGGTGTACGATAAATGGTTTGAAAGTAAAAAGTGCGAATTTTGCTAGTAAAATAGGGGATTTGAGAGGTTATTTTTGTAGAGGAAAATTGGTAAATTTTAGTTGGATTTTTGAGTTGGTGTGTGGATGAAATAGCTTATACCTAGAAGTGATTTTGATAGTTAAAATCTGGTTTTTGCCACCCCCTCCTTTCCCCAAAAACGACTGTAAAACAACATTTTACATTATATCCTAGCAAGTTGATATGATATAAAGGAATTAAAAAATAACCAGTAATTTTTCTATGGTTATTATTGGTAAATAAGGTAAAAATATTTTTATCGAATTTTTAAGAAAAAATATTAAAAAACTATTGACAAAATAAAAAAGATACTGTATAATAATAAATGTCTTAAAGAGATAAGACAAAAAATAAATAGATTTTTAAGAAAAAAACTTAAAAATCTATTGACAGATGTAAAAACATCTGTTATAATAATAAATGTAATAAGAATAAGAAAAGAGTACAGCTACTCTTTCAAAATCGGCTGTACTCTTTAAATTAAATATTGTAAAAAGATAGTCATTTTTGACTACTGATTTTTACATTAGTAGTCTATCATCTTTTAAAAAAAATGTCAAGTAATTTTTTTCTTTTTGGCATATCATTTTTTATACTCTCTTTTTTTATCTTTTTACAAAAATTTTAAATTCTTTTTTACAAATTACATATTTTTTTCTAGTTTTTTGAAAAACTAGTGAACTTTGAAAACAAGTACATAATTTTTGTTATTTGTTTAATTTTTCTGTATAGAAAAAATTAAACTAGCAACAAAAAAGGGCTGTTCTGTATAGAACAGCTAACAATAATAAAAATTGTGGCGAATATTGTATGACAAAAAAAGACCTAACAAGTATGGCACTTGTTATGGCACAATGTTTTTGCGTGCATTTTTTCGAGGTTAGAAGTGTATCTAGTTGTAAAATTAAAATTGTCAAAAAAATTAAAAAGGTGGTATATGTATGACTAAAACAACAAAAACTACTACTACAACTGAAAAAACAACTGTAATCAAAACAGTTGATTTTAAATTATTTGAAATCGGCGAAAAAAAAGTCGGTTTGAACAACTTAAAAAGTCAATATGAGAGTGAGTTCAAAGAGGCAGTTGAAGGCTTATTTGCTCTTGAATTGTCACTAAAAATTAGTGAAGTGAAAAATAACATCACTAATGAAAAAAATAAAAACGGTACAGACAAGGAAAAGCTTGAAGTTCTTGAAAACGAACTTCAAAAGCTTGAAGAAATTAAAAATCAATACAAAGGAAGTTATAAAAACTTTCAAAATGCCGACGGTGTAACTAAGCTTCTAGCTTGGAGCTGGAAGCCTTTGAAGGCTGTCAGCTTTAAAGGGGCTACTGAGTTAGTCCAAGATTGCTACAATTATTATAGCAATAATAATAAAACAGCTGAAGACACTAAAGCTATCAAAAATAAAATAATGGGTTTTGTCAACGATAGATTAGGGGATAACTCTAATTTTAAGTTAACAAACATTGGCACCAATACACTTGATTATATTTTGTGTGTTGCGTTTATAAAGTCTGGCACTTTTAATGCTAAAGGTGTCAGAAATTACGAAACACTTACTAATAAGCAAGTGTTGAATAGTAAAAATAAGTTAATAAAACAGATTATTCTTAGCACAATCGGTGAGCGTGTCGGCTATTCAAAGAAGGATAAACCAGTAAAGGTTGTTAGCAACCTTTACGAAATCTAACCTAAAGGGGGTATAATTTATGCTAAAATATTTCGGTGTCTACGATACAGATACTAATAGAAAATATGTAAATGTATTCGGTAATACAGTAGAAGATTGTGTTACTAAATATGAAAGCTATGTAGATAAAAATCACGGTTATATCATTAACCTATATCCAATGTTCAACAAAAAAAACAAAAAATTGTTTGGTGCGTTGTCTAAAATTGTACCAACGATATAAAAACCCAACCTAAAGGGGCTATACAGCCCCTTTTTTAGTGCAATAAATTTTAACTAATAGGAGTGATTATAATGAAAAAATTCAATATAGTAAAAAAACAATTTAACCTTTACGGGTATATATTCTCACAAGGTGCGTGCTATGGAACATTTAACCTTATGCACAATAACCAGGCGTCAGTTTGGCTTATAGATGATTATACAAGTAATTACATCAAGGTACTTACTGACAATAAGTGGGTAACATTAAATACACACAATAAGTGCGTGGCTGGTTACTACAATAAGTTTATCAAACCTTTGATTGATAAAAACGGCTTAAAAGGTCGTTGCGTGGTAAAATATACAAGTAAAGAGTATACTACTATGCAATCAAACGACACGATTACAAGGCGAAAAAAGGTTAAAAGTATCACACCTAACCATAAACCAGTTGATGTGGGATTTATAATTTAACACTATAACACCTATAGACTACCTTTTTTGGTAGTCTTTTTTTATTCCCTATTAGTTATTTACAAATTGGAGGTGCTTTAAATGGTAAGTTGTTTAGGATTACCAGTAACCGTTATAACATCAGATACTACACCAGGCAGCCTATTACTAGCGTGTGCAAAACACACCATAAAATATGGCTTGCATAAGTTATTACCTGAAGATATTTTCTTCGAAGTCAACGGCAAACCGTTAATACACCTAGAATGGGTTGGGCGTATTTACAATAGAAAAATTGGTTGCGTCTTTACGGCTGGTACAAGTACCCATCACGATGTAAAAATGGTTGAATTGAATTAATTTTGCTATAATTTACGCACTATATGTATTATTTATTAATACAGCTATAGTGCGTATTTTTATATAAAAATTCAAATAAAAGGAGGTGGGCTAGAAGTGTACGGATATGTAAAAATTGAAAAGTGCGTATTAGATATGATGCCAGCTGAAAAGCACATCATTATTTTTGAAACGCACGAACTTGCACTTGAATATGCGAAAAATAATCTTGTGCTAGAGGTTGGTACAGCAAAAATCAATTCTGACGGTATGATTGTACCTGATAAAGAAACACCGTTAGAAGATGACGATTAGTCGAAACTAGGCTTTACGCCTAGTCTATGCAAGTTGGCTACTTGTATACTGATGATGACAAGCCAAAAAATTAACGCTACTTGCAAGCGTATAAAAATATGCAAGAGGTAGAATTGCCTAAGGAGGTATGCTATGTCAATTAAAAAATTTATTATAATTTACTGTAACATTAATGACACCGATATAGACCAAATGCTTTTAGATGGTATCAAAAAAGCTTTTAAGGCTGATTATGATGCCATTTATGAAGTGTATACAACTATGAAAAACCATAACTTGGATACACTCAATTTTTTATTATTATACTTAAAAGAAAATGGTGTAATAATGTAAGAGGGTTTGCGTCATAAAAATAAAAAACGAATACTAGGAGGAATACTAATGAATAAAATACTTTTAAACGGCTTAAATGCTGAGACAGTAACAATAATACTTCAGAGAGCTTCTGAAGGTGATGGTATACATTTAAAATATCAATGCAAAAATTGCACAATATCAATTTTTGCCGACTATTTATTAGTAGGTGAGAGAATGATAGATATAGCTTTGCGTTCTGTAGATGATGAAGAATGGATTCCAACAGAACACGAAAAACACCCAATTATTCCTAGACTACCAATAGAATATTTTAACAACTTTATTCAACAAATAAAAGAGTCGAACAGAAAAGAACTGTTGAAAGTTTGGGAAGCCTGGGAAACAGGAGATTGGATTACATCCTTTTAATTTACATTTTGACACTATTTTAAAACTGTGTTAGAATAATAGAAAAAAATACATTGAAAGGATGTGGTCTAATGGCTACAAAGAATGTAAATATTACATTGGAAGAAACACTTTTTGAAGAATTCAAAGACTGTTGTAAAAATAGTTACGGTTTACCGTTATCTATTATTACAGAAGGGCTAATGAAAGATTTCTGTGACGGTGAATACGATGTAATAATAAATAAAAAAGGTGTATCATTACGCCGTCACGAAGATGAAGATAATGAAAAGGCAAATTAATTTTTGCCTTATGGTGGGAGTGTTGGAAACCTTCCCGTGGTTCTCACCGTAAGTACCATTTATATAAATGGGAAACCAATATCCATACATAATAACTAACGCAACCCAAATGCGTATAAAAATATTTGGGGGTGAGGACTCTCACATAAGGAGGCAACTATGCTCAAATTAAAGGAAATGACAGACTTTGAAACTGCCCAGTACCACGGATTCACCCTTAAAGAGGGCTTTTGGTACGGTGTAAATACCGAAACAGGGAATCCCATTGCAACAAGCACTTGGGAATGTAATGGATGCGTAAGTATCTATGAAAAGGTAAACAATGAATGGGAAATGGATTGGTACAATATTGAAGAAACAGACTTTGATATTGAAAATATTCCAACTCCTAATACGGAAGGCAAATTACCATTCCACCGTTGGCTGAAAGAGGAACAAGGGATTGAATGGGAGGATTGGACTACAAATTACTGTGGTACAATGGCTGAACAGATTGAGGAGGAATATGATTACTATTATTATGAACTTCCACAGTTTGTTCAAAAATATTTGCATAAATAAGCGAAACCAAAACTAATAACAGTCATCAAACGGTGGCTGTTATTTTTATGCCTAAAAGCAAATTAATAAGGAGAGATTTTATGAAAAAATTTAAAAGATTTTTAACAGCAACAATATTTACAACACTAAGCATTTTAAGTATTGCAATGACACCAATAGAAGCCACAACGATTACTACTACTTATACATTACAAGGCAAAATAACAAACCTTGATGATATAACCAACATTGTTACAGTAACCGACACAACTGGCGAAATGTGGCAATTTAAAGGCATAAAGGGCTACGAACTGGCTGAAAAAATCACAATGACAATGAACGACAACAGAACTAATAATATTACAGACGATATTATTGTATCTGTAAAGGCAAATTAAGGAGGAAAATACTATGAAAAACGAAATATTAAATAACCTTGCTGAAAGAATTACAAAAGAAGTTAAAAATAAATGTATGCGTTATGGAATAGAAGCCACAAGCAGTACAATAATATTAACTTCCGAAGAAGTAGATGCTATTATAAATTCAGAAGATTTTGAGAAAACTCTCAAAAACATATTGAAGGGGGAATGGTATTGGGAAATAGATGACGAAGATGATAATATTGTTTTAGATGTTAGTTATTGTGAAGAAGTTGAAGACTAAAAGGAGGCAAATCAAATGCTTAAAAAATTAAATACAAAAATTATTATTGCCACTATATTCTTAGTGGCTTTTTTCTTGCCTTATAATTTAATAGCAAGAATATTATTTGTGGCGTCTTGTATATTATTATTTGCGTTATGCAAAATAATTATAGATGTTTATAAATCTATTTTACATAGCCAAAAACACTTTGAAGCTATGGAAAGAAAAAGGGAAATCGAAAACAGAGCAAACATAATTGCCACTTGTAATTGGATTAGTGAACATTTATAAAGGCAAAAGGGCTATGCGTAACAGGTCGCTAAATGGGTTTGACTCCCAATAGTCCTATCTTTAAATAATATTATAATAAAAGGGAAAAGGCAATAGTCCGAAGATTAGAGTAAAAAGCAACATTTTATTGAAAGGAAAGGTAGTGATAATATGAAAAAATATTTAGTAATCTGTTATGCGGTTCACGAAAAGGAAATTGCAAGCCATGATATATTCGATAATGAGGATGATGCTTATGCATTTCTCGAAGAGGATGCACAAAACACTTATGAAGAAGAAGTGAATAATGCAGATGACGGAGATAAAGATTTAATTGATTTAACAATTAGTGATGACGGTACAGCATATCTTTCATCCTACGATGGAGAATATGAATGGACTTGGGAAGTTGTCGAAGTAAAATGGGGGTTGTATTATGCAGATTAAATACGTGTTTCATTTAGAAGAAAGGAAGGCAAATATGGAAAGATATGATATAGAAGAATTGGTGTTGGGACTTGCTGATATTGTGATGGAAAATAGATATTTAAGGCAGGAGAATACCAGATTGAGGGAGGTTGAAAAGGAGTATCATCAATCTATTATAGACAGATATAGAGAAAGTGAACAGGCAAGTTTAAATATGTTTAAAGCTGCATGTGTCGGAATCACACAAGGTAAAAATGATATGGAACTTGCAAGAGATTTGGTTGAATATTTATAGCAGACTAAATTCGCATTTCATTACAAAGAATTAAGTCGAAACCGCCTTATTACAGGCGGTCTATGCAAGATAGTAACTTGCATACTGATGATGACAAACTAAATTTGAATGGAGGATGATATTATGGCAAATATTATGGCACAGTTAGAGGCGTTAAGTAATAAAGATTGGCAGAATTTATTTTCTGCTATAGAGGAAGATTCACAGAGACGGGTTGCAAATCTGAAAGAAGATTTGCAGTATAGATACATTGGAGAGATTGATTGTCCAACAGAAATGTATCAAGATTTCGCAACTGTAAAAGATGTAGAGGGAAAGGGAAAGATAAATTGGTTTGTTTGCTCTGATGGTTCATTTTTTACTTGTGATGACGCAACTGTTGATGCTCTTTATGATAGTGGCAGAGTGGTTGATTATGAATTTCCATTTGAAATAGAAAGAATGGAAAAGTATGAACAGCTTTCAAAGGATGAAAGAATTTCTTTTCGAGTAGCCCTACAAGGAATTTCAGAAGCAGAAGCAAAAGAAATTGTATGTTGGGAACTAGGTATTCCTGCCTATGATAATGTATATGTATTTGAAATTTCAGAAACTTATGTTGATAGCTCAACTAAGGAAGAAGAGATTAAAACATATACAAGGAATATAGAAGCTGATAATGAAGCAAATGCAAAGGAGAAACTTAATTCTGAATTATTCAAAATTGGATCTGTTGTTAGTAGTGGAAGGAGGTTTACAGCAGAAGACAACAGAAAAATGCGTGAATCTGGTAAAATATTTGGATATAGAGGAGGCATACCATATACAATTACTTTGAAGAACAGAGATGTTGTTCTTAAAGAAATAAAAAAGAATGATTTATTTTAACAAAGAAACTAAGATTTCAAAGCTTAGTAACTAAACAAAATAATGTAAAACCCAAAGGCAGTTAGGAGAATAAATATCTAGCTGCCTATTTTATTACAAGAAAGCGAGGAAATGATTATGAGTAGATTTAAAACAATTAAAGAAGCAACTGAAGCATGGGTACATGAAATGAATGCAATTCCACAGGGAATGATTTCACAGTTATTTCAGGATCATCCAGATGATTGGACAGAAGTTACAAAGCCAAGTAAATATGGCAGAGTATATGTATTCGATAATGGAGACTATGGAGAAATCACAGACATTGACGAAGAAACGGAAGAATATATTATCTCACTTGACAATGGAGAAGAAATCAAATGTGAAAATGGCGATTTTGAAGTTGATTACGATGATTATCTTCCAATGTGGGGAACAATGTGGAGTTTCGGAGATAGTTGTGATGATTGGTGGTTAGAAGAAGATAACGGAATTGAATTGATGTCTCAGTGCGGATTCAGAATTTATGAAAACGAAGAGTTTGGTTACTTCTTCGGAATTGATGGAGCTGGTTATGATTTCTATGCTGAACATTGGATTCCATTGTATAAGGCAAGAGGTTTAGAGTGGCACGAAACAGAAACGGAGGAATAAATACTATGAGCAAATACAAATTATACACAGCAGAATTAGTTGGTGTAAAATATGATGGAAATAAGAAATATGAGATGGTGATTATCACAAAATGGAAAGACACTACAGAAGATTCGCCAGAAGAAGGACATAAAGGATATTATTTTACACCTAATAATGAAGAAATGTAAAAGAGGTGGCTATATGAAAGAACAATTTATTACATTTATTGATAAAGATATGTCAGGTTGTGGAACTGACATAAACATTACTGCAAAAGTTTATGGTTATACTATTACAGCTGGAATTGTTAGTAGAGTAAAAAATGCAATTAACAATTATAAAAATGAAAATGAAAGTGAATGGGATAGTAATGGATGCCTAAACGCTGCACAAAAACAATTAGAAGCAGATGGGTATGAAGTTAGTTGGATAAATGAAGAAGTAGTAATATATTTGTAAATTCTTGGTAAAATAATTACAAGATATAGTGGTACATAAAACGAATAACTACAATATATAGTATAAGAAAAAGGAGATTAAAAATATGAAAGTAAATGAAGTAAGAAAAACAGAAACAATTGAGAAACTTGTAAGAACAGAGTATATTGCAGAGGATGGAACTGTATTTAGTAACGAAGAAGAATGTAAAAAATATGAAGAATCAGCACTGTTTGCAATTAGTAAAGAGCTAAAGAGATTAACAGAAAAAGATTGTGTTTCTCAGAACGATATTAACGATGATTTGTCATATGATGATATGGTTGAAATCTTTGATGTACAGACAGAAAGGGATTTAGAAAATCTTAGAAGATATTTATATCTAAAAATGAGTAAAAATGGAGCAAGTGAAGATAGTGTAAAGGAATGTTTTACTTCAAAAGATGGAAAGAGAGACAAGTACGTATTTGACGGTGTTACAGCAGGTCATGAAGTAATGATTTTTTGGAATTATGACGAGGATTGGTTCTGGGTTTACAATGACGGAAGTATTAACGGATATTGTGAATTTTTCAGAGAGAATATCACAAAGCTTATTACACCAAAGGAGGAAAATGCAGATGCTTAATATAACATTCAAATATAAAGATGTAATGAGTAATTGGGAATGGAGAACACAAAGCTGTATAGTATCATCTATTGAAGAATGTAAGCGAATTTACGGACTTGATAATGGTGATGTTGAGTATGAAATGTTAGAAGTTAAGGAAGTTTAATACAGAGAATAATAAGGCAGATGCAGGAATGTATCTGTCTTATTTATTGGAAGGAGAATGTGAAATGAACAAATATGAATATATTTGTGGAACAGCAGCACAGTTTAGAAAGAAGTTTTCGAATTTGTATGAACGGAAAGAAAAGAAACCTGTGTTCATTGATTCAAGCTTGTTAGACAATATTGAAGATATTCCAAACACAATCAAAGCAGAACTAATAGGTAAATCAAGAATATCACGGATGAACAGAGAAGACTTTGTAATCAATACAGAAGATGAAAACGGATATAAATATTATCTTGATATTGATTGTAGTTGCTATGACTTCTATAAAAACGACAAATTGATTTATTCAGTATTGCACGTAGATGGTGCAAGATGGAATGTATATAAGGCAAATATCTATGGATATTATGACGATAATGATTTGCCAGTAAAATCAGGAGAGTTAAATTGGAGTAGGAATTTGAATTTTAAGTTGAATAGAATTGACATTAGTACTTATGGCTTATAAAAGAGAGGTTGGTTAATATGGCAGAAATTAAAGATTGCATAAATAAAAAGGTAAAAATAAGTAAAGGAAGTATTACAATCAAAAACGATGAAGGAAAAACTTGTGGAATTGTACGAAATATAGTGAGTCTTTATGATTTACAAGCTAACAAGCAGATGGATTACTATAGAAAAATCCGTGATATGGGGTTACATGGAAAAATTAGTATAAGAGATTGTATTATTTCAGATGGCACAATGTATATTTTCAGAAATATAAAAAGTAAGCTGTTCCATGAAAAATATGGATATATAGATGATAGTGAAAAACAGAAAGCAGAAGAACAAGAAAGATTATACAATCAGGCTAAAGAAAATGGAATTGAAGTAATTGAATGTATATTTTTATAAAATAAAACCAGTTGAAAGAACTGTTTCTTAAAGAGATTGGAGAGTGATTGAGATGACAAGCACAATAAAAAGAGATTTTGTAGTTAAAGATGGGAGAGCAACTTTCCCTATGAAAGAATATCCTAACTGGTGTGGAATACCAGATATTGGATTTATTTATTATAATTCGTGGGCTGATTCAGACCTCGAATACAACGGAAAAATATTCAATGAACATATTGTATCTGATGCAATGTATGCAAGCTTTATTGAAGATTTTCCTGAAAAGGATGGAGATTATGAAGCATTTGCTCAATATATATATGACCATAGAGATGAAGTGTATGAGTTATTAGAAGATTGGAGTGATGGAAATGAAAATTACACAGACAAGAGTAAAGCAGTATAACAGTACATACAAGACAGTTATTGCAGTTGATGGAGTACTTGTATGTATTACACAGAGTAATAAGAGAGCAAGCGACATTGTTTCTTATTTGTTAGGATATGATGTCGAGATTAACGATGGAAAGTTAAAGAAACAATTGGATAAGATTAGAGATAAGAAATAGCAATTTCATTTTAAGATTGGATGGTGAATATATGACAGTATTATCTGAAATGCTTACTGGAATGGGTAGTAAATTTATTTTAGCAAAGTATAGCGATACTTTCTATGGTTATGGAACAGAAATGGATCATAAAGATGTATGGGGGGACTTCCAGTAAATCAATGTGGAACTAAAGAAGAAGTTTTGGAAAATTGTTTGCGAATGATAGAAGTCAATAAAGAATATATACAGAAATATCAGAAAGAATTTGAAAAAGAGAAAAGGAAACCTGAAGGTTGGAAAATACTTCTTTATTGTGAACAGAAAGAACTTGAAATGCATACAGCGTTTGCAAGAATTTTAAAAGAAATGGAGTGATTTATATGTTAAAGGCAATAAATATTAAATGGGACACAAGTGATGAAGAATGGAATGACACGTTAACATCGAGTATGATAAATGCGATAGCTGACAACCTTCCAACGGAAGTTAATATTCCAGAAGAGTTGATAAAAGGTTATGATGGTACAAATTTAGATACGTATTATCCAGATATTTCTGATTGGTTATCTGATAAATATGGATTTTGTCATTACGGATTTGAAATTGAAGGGAAAGATGAAGATATTAAAATCAGAAAAGGAGATGAAAATATGTTGCTTATTAAAAGAGATAGTCGATTTAGGGAAAGTGATGTTGAATGTTTATATCAAATTATTACAGGCAGTTTAGCTAAAGCTGTAAAAAGAATTGGCTTTTCTACAACTTTTAATGATGGATTAAATAGATTAGAAGATGAATTTATCCGCAATAAAGATTTAGCAATTTATGTTTCATACGATGAAAAAGAGAAAGAAACTTCCGTTTATGTTACTGATAATGATAATGTAAAAAAATTAATAGATATGATCTATATTGCCAGAATTACCGGAAACTACATTATGGATAAAAAACTCATCGTTAAAATAATCAATGATTGGATGAAAAATAATTAAAAGGAGGCATAAAAGTATGAACGCAGTAAGAGAAAGAATTTTAAAAGAAGTATCACCTTTTAAATACGAAGATTTTGAAAAACATAAAGATTTAATTGTATTTTGTATAAGCGATGAATGTTTTTGTTACAATCCAGATACAGGTAATGAAGATGAGAGCGATTTCTGTGAACTTGTTGTATTTGTTGAAAGAGATTGGTTATTTAATCTTATTAAAAAAGAAAACGGATTTAAGACCAACAAAGAAGCAAGAAGATTTTTACAGGAAGAATATACCAGTGAAGATAGTAAAGATTGGTATGACCTTGCGTTATTAGAAAACAAAATTGTTATGATTGATTTTAATTAAAAAGGGAGGCATAATTATGAGTTTAACTATATCTAAAAAACAAGCGAAATTTTTAAATAGAAAATTTAAAGGCTCAGATCTGTGTCCAGAATGTGGAATAGAAACGGACTTCAAGGTGTTCCTGGCATAGTTGATTTAGTACATAACGAAGAATATAAAGAGAATGTATTGAAAGAGTTTGCAGCAAAATTAAGAGATTTATGTTAGAAAGAGGTGTTTGATATATGAAAATTATTAAAGAAAGCATTATTAAGAACCATTCTTATGATAATGGAATACATAGTTGCTATACAGAAGAAATAGAACAATACCATTATGACTCAGAAGAAGAACGAAGCGAACATACAAAGCAAATGACTGAAAAAGGATTTAAAGATAGTGGTCAGGTTAAAGAAAATGTTGGTACGATTATGAATCCAGAATTTGTATGGTTCGGAAGCTATTATAGATGCAAGAAAGATTAACTTTAAAACAAGAGTTTCTTTAGATGATTGGAGGTAGATTTATATGGAAAGTAGATATAAGAAAAATCGTGGATATACTTATGGAAGTATGATTGTAACTCAAGATGATACGACCGTATCAGAATTAACAGAAGGTGTATTTCACGAATGGAATGATAAATTAGAAATCATGGGTGTTATTTGTGATTTTTATGATTATTCATGGAGATTTTATCCTGATGGACGATTAGTATTATCAGATTTTTTAAACGAAGATTCAGAATGGAGAGGAGAAAACGATTATGGTCATTTTGAGTATCAATCTTTAGATGAAATGTTACTTGATTGGATGGACGAATTAGAAAAGAATGAAAGTGAAGAGAAATTTGACGAAGAGATAGAATTTATTAAACGTATGAAACGATGATTTAGATAACTTTTTATTTAAAGAGGTGAAGTAAATGAAAATAACTATTACTTATAAATTATATACTGATGGCGATTACTGGCTGCGAAATGCTGATAAATTTGGCTGTACGGATAAAGAAGTGATAATAGATGATGATGAATATTATGATTTTATTGATTTTGATAAGGGAATATCAATACCTAGTCGTAGTTATTATGATTATATCGGTTCAGTAGAATTTATAGACAAAGAAAATTGGATTTGTAAAGATGATGCAAAAGATTTTCTGTGGGAGTTTTTATGCGATGGTATACATATATCATATACTCATTATTGGTTGCTTGAAATGTTTTATAAAGTTATGGAGTCCTTAACAGAATTTATTGATAATTACAAATCTGGAACATCCGTATCTAAAAAATATTTACAAGGAAATTGGAGAAATACAGAAATTAAAGTTGAAATAACAGAATAAATTAGTGTTTTAAATAGAAAGGTTGATTATATGACTATACGAAAAGAATATGAACTCAATAGAAAGTGGGTTACAGATGATATTGGAGAAAATGTTGGAGAAACAAACTTTGTTATTACTGAAGAATTCTTATTATTACATTGGAAAGAATGTCCTAATTATAACAATGAAGAAAATATCGAAGATTTTTTAGAAACATATGTTCCCGAAGAAGATGGTTTATATTTATACAAGTTGGCAAAAGATACAGGGAATTTAATTGAAGATATTGGAAAAATTTTTTATTAATTAAAAATAAAAATGCCACAAGCATATTTTGCTCCATTAATTGATTGGTTAGAAGATAGGGAAATTAAATTTAAAAACAATTAAAGTTTTTATCTGTTTTAGAAAAGAGGAGTAGTCGTGTCAAACATATATGATAAAAATACAAAAAAGTGGTTTAGAAATAATATTAATTCTCAGACCACAGTATGTAAATGTGATAAATGTGGATTATTTTATAAACCACATTTGAATCATAAATGCAATAAGAAATAATGTATACAAAGGAGGAATAAATATGTTGTTAGTACAGCTTAAATGTGAAGAAGATAATTTGGTTGTTAATTTAGAAGTAGGTGTTAAGCCTACAATTGGAGATACAATTCATGTTAAAGGAAAGAGTTATATAGTTGATAAAGTAATATGGTGTATAGAAGAATTTCCTGGACAATCAGGGATATTAGCCTATATTAAAAGAGAAAAAGATACTTCTGTTGAAGATACTAATAAAAATATTAGGATTGATTGTGAATTAGGAAATGGACATACAAAATGTAAATCTGTACGTGGTTATTGTGAAACATTTCCGTTTCCTTATATAGTGTCATTTAATGAGGAAGGAAAATATGAAGTAATAATCAAAGGAATAGAAGCGATTGCAAGAAAACTTGAGTAATTTTATTTTGAAAAAGAAGGTGGAAATTATGAGATGGAAAAAGCAAATAAAAATTGAGCCTGTTTATGGAGAGTTAAGGCGTTCTACTGTATTTGCATGGTTACCAATTAGGTGTGAAAATGGTGACTGTGCATGGTTAGAAAAGGTAAATTTGGTTGAAGAATATACAATTGATTCTTCGGGATTTGCTCATTGGGTTAATAAGGAGTTTGAATAAAAAGAAATGGAATTTTCAAAATGAAAATTGGAGGTAAAACATGGATGTAAAAGAATTTTCTAACTACGATAAGGCGTGTGAGTTTAGAGATAAGGTTGGTGGGCAAGTTCAGTGGAGTGCCCACAAAGGCAAGCAATTATGGTATGTGTGGTATCCAAAAAAGAGAAATGTGAAGTTTACGGATAATAAGAAACAGGAAAAGTATTTATTAAAAAGAATTTCAGATTTATGTTATCAGGCATCCGAAGAAATTTATGATGATGACAAAGTAAATGGAACTGGTGGTATTTTGAACTTATGCGACCAGCTGTATGAGAAAATTGATAAATATTTAGAGGAATAATATGTTTGATGAAACTCATATTTCATGAAGAGGTTAGAAAAATTTTTCTAATCTCTTTTTTAGTCCTAATTATAGGACTACATAAATGATATTATACAAGAAAGGAAGAGATTATATGGTGATAAACTTGAACTTTACTTTATCTTCTGTAGATGCAGATAGATTATTGAGGTATAAAGAAAAAGACAAATGTGAACATTTATCAACTAATGATTACGCAAAGAAATTATTAGAAGATGAGTTATTTAAAAAATGTTTTTACTAAAAGTATTGTTATTAGTTGTAAAATATGTTATTATAAAAATAAAAAGGAGAGATTATTATGTTCGTAGATTTAATTAGTTGTGCTATCGCTTTGTTTGTAGTATTTGGGATACCTTCATTGTTAGACAGAAAGGCGGCTGAACAAAGAAGCAGGGATTTAGAAGAAGAATTTAGAAAGAGAGAAAATTATTAAATTTGAGGAGGTAAGTGATATGTTTGATTACAAAAAATTTAAAAAAGAAATGGCTGAAAAAGGTCACACAGTACATAAAAAAGGGTTATACATTACAGTTGAGCCTGATAATAATTATTGGGGAACTGGAAAAGGGTTCCGTAATGCGTGGAATTTCATTCCAGAAGAATACTGGTATAATTTAAAATTCGTAAAAATGGATCATTTTAATACATACATTTATTACGCTAGATATAAAATAATAGAATAGTAATCTAAAGAGGTAGAAATATGAAAGAACTTTATTTAAGGTTTGGAGAAATCCCAAAAAATGAAAAGTCTGTAAATTTTTTAAAAATGAGCTGTTCTAAAAATGAAGATTTTTCATCTTTTTTAGATTGCAACGAGTATGAAGAAGCCTTAGATTATTTAGATGAAGAACATTTTGAAAATGGCGTTTCTGTGTTTAAAAAAGATGTTGATGGCTTACCTTTTTTAGGAAATTTAATGCAAATTTCTTCTTTGTTAGCTAGAATAGACAATAAGAAGATATTCGAAATAGAGGCTGATATGGTAGGGGAAGGCAATGACGGTGAACCTTTAGTAAAAAATATAAAGATAATAAAACAGCGAAGAATAAGCAAAGATGTGTTATTGAAAAAAGTTTTAAAAACACTTATAAGGAACTTTAAAACTTGTGTAAAAAGTAATAAAGAACAAAATTTACACGATGTACAAATTTTCCCTTTTTATAAGAATTATATGTATGTAAATATTAACACTGGCGAAAGAAAGGAATATGTAAAAAATCAAGGCACAGAGTGGATTAAAATGCCCCCTTATGTAGACTATTGTTTTATGGATTGGCGTTTTTCTTGCCCTGTAGACAATTTTGACGCAAGACTAGGTATAAAACAAATAGAAAAAGACGAGGTATAAACCTCGTCTTGCAATATTGTAGGATCTTCCTACTCTTCATCTACGATAGTAGAAATTACTTTTACATTATATATTGCTTTTTTCAATTTGTCAAGGATTTTAAAAAAATTAATAAAATTATTTATTTTAAGGAAGTAATCATGGAAGATGAAATTTTAATATAATAATATTTAGGAGGAATAAGTATGGATAAAATTTTAGAAAATTTAAAGCAACTTAAAGGTCAAAAATTTGGTGATTTAAGGTTGCATCTTGTCGTTAGACAAGCTTTTATTAATGCAGGTGTAACCGAAAGAGTAAATCTAATTAGGCACACCAGAAATATGCAAAACTTGATAGTTGCATACGAAAACAAAGAGAACGCAACACATTACGTTTTCGACTTTGCAGAGGAAAACGGGATTGTAGAAATTAAAGATGTTAAAATAATGCAAAATAGGAGGTAATAAATATGGAAAACAAAACAATGTTAACAGAAAGTCAAACAAGTTTAATTGATACTTTAAAACGTCACAAAAGAATACTGTCTAAATATCGTCATGATATATATTTCCCCGATAGTAGCCATGCTGAATCGTTAGATTTTTTCTTGAGCGATTCAGACTATAATTTCAGAGATTTCTGCGGAAAAGAAAATCTTCCAGTTCCAGAGTTCTTGATTGAGAGTCGTTGGATTCCTTTAGCGATTGATTATGATTATTTACCAGACGAGGAAAAAGAAGAGGGGGGAAAGAAAAGCAGAAGAAGAAAATAAAAATGACGATGAACTAGGGAAACATTACGTATTTAGATGTACAGGTAGAGATATGTGGGAATATGAAGAAGAATCGTTTTCTGAATTTTGTGATGTAATAGATAAAATAGTAGAAGACTGTGATACTTACTTAGAGAAGTTGTATGAAAAATATGAAGATTATGTTCCTTTTTAGACTCGAGACAATAAGCATATGAAGGTTGACGAAAGAGATGTATTGGAAATCTTAGGAGAATTAGATAAAGCATACTAAGCACTTGACATACTACACAATGTGTAATAAACTAATTATATGTCAAGAGCTAAATTAAAAAAATAAAACATAATTAAAAAAGGAGTGAATGTTATGTTAGAAATAACTATTAAAAATTGGGAAAAATATAAGGATTATTTAGGAGTTAAGACAGTTCCTGAATTAGCAGAAGCATTAAAAGTTAAAATTGAAACATTAGAAAATTGGATAAGTGCAGATAAGAAACCAACTGATTATGCAGAACAGTTAATAACTGAAAAACTTAATCATATAGTTAGAGATAACTATGTACAAAAAGCATATAATTCTGGAAAAGAAATGAAAAAAGTGGCTGGTGATAAACTAAAAGGACTAAGGACACAATTAGTATATTACATGGAATATCATGATAGAGATGGCTGTTTTAATACCATTCTTCAATTAAACTTATTGACAGATATTAGTTCAGAGTTCCTTGATATTTTACTTCTTGATTGGGATGAAAAAGATAAAGATTATCCTAAAAATGGGACTTTTTACTGTGTTCTACAAACATTTACAATGGCATTAATGTAAGAAATATAACCTCAAAAATTATTTTTGAGGTTATATTTATATAAACAAATTAGAGAAATTATACAAGGAGGATAAAGATATGGACATTAAGATCGTACTAGGAAGTAGTTCAATAAATATTTATACACCGTACAATAAGGAATTTGTTATTAAAATTAAAAACATAGGTTCTGCAAGATGGAATTCATCAAATAAATGTTGGACAGTTCCAAAAGAATATATTGATAATGTAAGAAATATTATGGTAGATGTTTTTGGTTATTCTGACATAGATAGAAATGAAACAATTGATGTTAAAATAAAATTTTTAGAAGATTCTTTTGCTTGCAAAGAGTCTATAAGAGTGTTTGGAAAAGATATTTCTAGTGCTTATAATAGAGATAGTGGTGCAAGAGTCGGTAGGGACGTAGTCCTTATTTCTGGTAAGATTAAAAGTGGAGGCAGTGCAAAATATTGGCGTTCAGAAGTATCTGCTGGGTCTGTTTTTTATTTATCAAAAGTTAATAAAAATATATTTGAAAAAGAGAAAGATAATCTTCCATATAAAATTGAGATTTTAGAAATTAGAGAAGATATGGAAGAAATATCAGAATTAATAGCAGAAAAAGAAAAGCTACTTGCTAGAATTACTCAAATCAATCGAGTTTTAGGTATTGAAGAAAAGAGTTGATATGACTAAATACTTGCTTAAAAGATTTGGTATGCTAAAAGTAAATAAGTATGTTGAATATGCTATACATCCAGATATACTGTTGGTATATGTATACTATTTTGATGATTGGCATACTGTATCAAAAAATGATGTTGTGTTATAGTGAGTTATAGTTTATTGGAAGTGGAAAATAATAATATTTTATTTGAAATTTCTAAACATTTCACTAAGTCTACAAAAAAACAAATTTTAATCTTGAAGACTGTACAATTCAGGATTCGAAGAAGGTGATATAAGTGAATTTTAATTCGTAAGATAAGGTATTTCATTTAAGATTAATAAATAAATTTAGATAACTAAAAATTATGCCGTATACCTTTACAAAACTAAATATATATGATATAATTCTATTATACGGAAGGTGATATAATGAATGTAAGTTATAGGAAATTATTTGAGATTTTAAAGAAAAAGAATATTAACAAAAGTCAATTAAAAGAAGTGTTAGATTTATCATCTGCAACATTGGCAAAATTATCAAAAAACGAGCAGGTTTCTATGACTACGCTTATAGCGATATGTAATTATTTAAATTGTCAGCCCGGGGACATTATGGAATTAGAGCATGAGATAGATAAAGATACATTGCTTTATAGGTTAAAAGAAGAAAAGAAAGCGAAACTTAAAGGAAGTATATATCATCAAACACAAATTAAACTAGCATATAATTCAAACCATATCGAAGGTAGTCGTTTGACAGAAGACCAAACAAGATATATTTACGAAACAAACACTATTGGTTTAGAAAAAGAACCGGCAAGCATTGATGATATTATGGAAACAATTAATCACTTTCAATGTTTCGATTACATGATTGATTGTGCAAATAATACTTTAGATGAAGAATTTATTAAAACAACTCATAAAATATTAAAAACAAATACATCTGACAGTAGACTTCCATGGTTCAATGTTGGAGAATATAAATCAAGAAAAAATATGGTTGCTGACAGGCAGACTACTCCACCAGGAAAAGTAAAGAAAGAAATTGATAAACTGCTTAATGAATACTCAGGAAAACAAAATATATCTTTCGATGATATATTAGATTTCCATGTGAAATTTGAGAGAATACATCCTTTTCAGGATGGAAATGGAAGAACAGGAAGAATTATTATGTTTAAAGAATGTTTAAAATATAATATTGTTCCATTTATTATTGAAGATAATCTTAAAATGTTTTACTATCGTGGGTTAAAAGAATGGGATAATGAAAAAGGTTATTTAAGGGATACATGCTTGACCGCACAAGATAGATATAAAAAGCTTTTAGATTATTTTGAGATAAAATATGAAAACTGATTAAATAATCATTTCAACGGAAATAAACTAATGTGAGAAGCGGGAATTCCTGCTTCTTTTTTAATACAAAAAACGAGGTGGTAAAATGTGTAGACATAGAAATAGAAAAAATAACTATATGCAGTTAAGTAGATTTATTTGCTTGAGTTGCTTACATACAGATACGGTAGCAATAAATGGAATTCAAAGAGGTTCTTCCCAAAGAGAATATGGTCATATTAAAGATTCTGTTTGTATAAAGTGCGGTGATGTAAAGACAATGGAAGTTCGAGAAAATGATTATTTTCCTGATATTATGGAAATGGCAGTAGAGAAACATAATGAATTGTATGATGATAATGTGAGAATAGAAAATTTATATTGAAAAAATAATGAATTTACAATAAAATATAATCAGAGAATATATTTAAGAAAGGAAGTAATATTATGTTAGGATTATTAGGTTTTTTAGGTTTTTTAGGAGCTTTAGGGATTAGTGGTACAAAGTGTGCTATTGAGAATGAAAAGTCAAAAAATGAAATTATGAGAATAGACGAAAATGGGAATAGAATCTCCTATGACAGATTCTGTAATCAGTTTATTAACGGAGAAAAAACTTATACTGACACAAGATTTGATAAGTATGGAAATATGCATTCTTATACTATAGGAGCAAAGAGTAAAAAAATATACGAAGATTCTTTTGATAGAAAATTAAAACTGATGAACGAAATGAGTGAAGAAAATAAGGCTAATAGTTTAAAACGTGGGAAATTAGCCTATAACAAATATGACCCACGATTTGATAAAATGGTAACAACAGAAATGAGTACAGGAAAAATAATTGCTTGTTTGTATGAACATGAAAAAAATGGAAAGAAGGAATATCGAAAATTTTATTTAAGCGATTCCGCTAATTCAAAATATGAATATGATAAAACAGATATAGGAGATGAAGGAATTGTTATTAGTAAAGAAGAATATTATAAATTAAGTGTTGCATTTCCATCTTATAGTCACATTCCTAGTGATTTTGATGTTTTGCATAAGTTATGGGGATGGTGGAAAGAAGAATAATTATGTTAATTTAATAATAAAAGAGAGAATTGTAAAAGAAGTAGAAATTAATCTACTTCTTTTTTTGTTGCAAAAATTTCGAAAGAAGGTTGATAAATATGACAAAAAGAAAAGAGAAAACAGAAGTATATCCATTTTGGAAAATGGAAGACATTAGAAATGTAGTTGAATGGTTTGAAAACAACCATGAATGGGATGGTTATCTCATTACAATGTTAGAACTCCTGCTTGGTAGAA
>ERZ773103.543-NODE-543-length-42794-cov-26.487353_pt1 | contig 42794 bp, 20 predicted proteins | sample MGYA00511118_ERZ773103 | MGnify/ENA primary metagenome ERZ773103 (study PRJEB29015, sample SAMEA2737821) | human gut metagenome | biome: human gut; feature: human-associated habitat; material: faeces | place: China | collected 2012 ... | reverse complement strand
CCGCTGGAAAAACCTCAACATACCTCGCTACAGGTCAACATCCGGGCGTGTCGCACACGAGACGAACGAATGACAGAAAGGTACAAGACAAACAGCGGGCAAAACATCCAGCGGGAACAGACACAACACGACTACGCCTGACACACATCCAGCAACGTCAATTCGTCCGACCAACTTACGCCTTGCCACACAACCTGCGAGCGACTCCGTCTACCAGCGCTTGCCACAGCGCTTGCCACCATTGCCGGGCCTGCCACCGGCGCCCCACGGCCCGCGCCCCTCGGCATGCAGCACACCCAGATGATGCTTCATGGCGACCAGCATGATGTGCGTATCTTCCAAGCCAAGATGTCGTTCGCTTTTGGATGCATCCAACGCGCCCTGACGTTTGGCATACGCATCCAACGTATTGTTGCCGTGCGGATGCTCATCATCGGGAATCGATCCCTCATCCCAACGACGGCTCATCGGCAATGTGTCGATGATCGTGATATTGCCGGCACGATAGCTTTCCGCATATCCGGCGACGTTCAGCATGAAAAAGCTATGCTCGAACCGGGCGTTATGCGCAACGTATGGCTGCTGTTCGAGTCGTTGCAGCAATCCGATCTGAGCTTCGGGCCATTCGTCGAACAGACGAAAGTCCGCGCTGGCGCGATCGCGCACGTCAATACCGGTAAGGTCGAGAATCAGAGGATTGCCAAGCAGCGCATTCTGCGCGGGAACGCCGAAGGAAAGACGTGCCTGGCCATATGCATCGCCGGTCTCGTAATAATCCTGTTCGTAGCGGTAGCCCGCGGGCTCGCCGGCAGGACGAGGCGAGATCATGTTCATGAATTCGAATCCGGCATCGATGATGTACACGCGAGCCGGATCCGTACCCGTAGTTTCGATATCAATGCCCATCACCGTGTCGACGTCACGGCCGGGAAGGTAGGCGTCACGCCAATCCGACTTTTTGTAATCCGCCAAACGTCGGTCCTGCGCGGCTTCCACCAAGTCAGCGGAACCACCAGCGGATCCGAGGGAGCCATAGTCGAACACCTTCGAGCCTCCCGGACTCGTCACCCCGCTCAAATTCGCGCGTGACATGGCGTAATCGCTGGCACGCTTCTGCTCACGTTCCGCGGCACGACGTTCGGCACGGCCATTGACGATCTGCGCGGTGCGATCCTGAATATCGTTAAGATTCACGCGGCTTTCCGCTCCGGCAACAGACTGCAGCACAGGCACTATCACCCGTTCCCGCCGCTCTTCGGCAATCGTCCACAATCCCATCGCAACACCAATGCGCCGCAACACGGCAATTTCGTCGCACAACCTACGGTTCGCATAGGCGAGCGCGCGAGGCAAACGGTATGAAGCGATCAGACGGTCGAAATCCGTCATGAAGGTGGTATTGCATTGCGCGATGATGGATTCGAGCCGGTCACGGACCGCTAAATCCTTTTTCAGCAGATTATGCAACTGTTGGACGGATGGTACCGAATCCTGCATGGAATCCGTTTTCTCCGAGGTCGACGAAAACGTGGCATCCGCGGCATTCAGAACGGCGATCAGGTCGATGCCTTGGCCTTTGGCGGCTCCGATGCCGTGTTCCAAGTCGAGAGACATGACCCAATGCCAGTCGATGCGCTCATTGTCGGCGTTTTTCGGCATCGATGCCGACCATTGGCTGATGTCTTGTTTGGCTTCGGTAAGCCAGGAACGGCCCGTCTTTGCTTCGTTCATACTTTGCATGGTAGCCGAGAGGGGGCGCAGTACACGTCGGCGCGTACAAAAAACCATGATGCTTCTCGGATAGCGCAATCTTAAGTTTTTTGAGATTCGAAAGGTTATCTTGGGTTCGTTTTATTTCGTTGATTTTCGGTAAGAGAAAGAACAATGCTACGAAAAACGATTATGTTCACCAAGCATTCGTCGTCAGGATACGATCATGCGCGTTGCAGACGGAGCACGACGTCGCGTACGAAATCATTCCATCGCAACGCGAACGCCGATATTGTCGATAATGCTGCGAAATGCAAACATGGTTACGCTCATACGTGCGTCTGCCGTGGGGAGTGTGATGCGTGCGCGCGTTGCACTGGTTATGCGCATGGTGGTATGACGAAAAAATGACGGTATGACAAAAAGGGAGAGGCCTGTGGGCCTCTCCCCCTGCAGGATATTCCGCGGATTCCACAACGATAGGATTCCGTGACAATCGGATTCCGCAGCGATTTGCGGCGTGCGCTCCTGGTTTACAGTTCGAATCCGAGTTCGGCGGCGGCTTCGGTGGGAACCGGATCGTCGCACCAGAAATCCTCAAGATTCTCGTTGGTGGCGAGGCTGCGGATTTCCGCCTTGTCGATATACAGTTCGCCGCTCAGATGGTCGGTTTCGTGCTGGAAGATGCGGGCCGGCCAGCCGTGCAGATGTTCCTCATGCTGTTTGCCATCTTCATCCTGCCAGCGGGCGGTGATGTCGAGCCAGCGCTTGCGTACCGCCTGATAGCCGTCGAAGCTCAGGCAGCCTTCGTAGAAGCTGCGGGTTTCGGTGCCGATCGGCTCATAGCTGGGGTTGATGATGACGTGGAATGGGAATTCGGACGCTTCGCGCGGGTCATCGTCATCGTCGTCGCGCACATGGTCTTCCACCACGGCAAGCGCCAGTCCGAGGCCGATCTGGGTTGCGGCGAGACCTACGCCCGGCGCTTCGATCATGGTGACGCGCATGGTTTCGATGAGCTTGTCAAGTGTCTTGCGGCTCAGTTGGCCTTCGTAGGCTGCGGTCTGCTGGCGCAGTACCGGTTCACCTGCCTGCACGATGGGAAGCAGCTGTTCCTTGCCGCCGGTTTTGATGAGTTTTTCGACCTCGCGGTTGAGCTCGAGGTTGACTTTCGAGTTACGTCCAAACATGGGGTTCCTTCGCGGATTGGTTCGGGATTTTGGATTGCCAAATACTGTGTGTCGGCGGTGTGATTACAAGGCGAGTTCTTCGGCCACGACTTTGGCGAGACGGTCGCAGACCTCGTCGGCCTGCTGCTGGGTTTCCGCTTCAGCCATGACGCGCACGAGCGGTTCGGTGCCGGAGGGACGCAAGAGCACGCGGCCGGTGTCGCCGAGCATTTTCTCTTCGCGTTCGACGGCCGCCTGCACTTTGGCGTTGGTTTTGGCTGCGAGCTTGTCGACGTTTGGCACGTTGATGAGGGTTTGCGGCAGTTGCGGGAAGTCGGATGCGAGTTCTTTGAGACTCTTGCCGGAGTTGACCACTTCGTTGCACAAGGTCAGTGCGGTGAGTGTACCGTCGCCGGTGGTGGCGAATTCGCGGTTGATCACGTGGCCGGACTGTTCGCCGCCGAGCGAATAGTCGCCGCGCAGCATTTCCTCAAGCACGTAACGGTCGCCCACGCCGGTTTGCACGGTTTTGATGCCCATGGAACGCAGGGCGAGCTTCAGGCCGAGGTTGCTCATCACGGTTACCACGAGGGTGTCGTGGTTGAGTTTGCCCGCGTTTTTCTTGGCACGTGCAAGAATGCCCATGATCTGATCGCCGTTGACCATATTGCCTTCGCCGTCTACGGCAAGGCAACGGTCGGCGTCACCGTCGAATGCCACGCCCAAGTCGGCTCCGGAGGCTTTGACCATGGCCTGCAGCTGTTCGGGGTGTGTGGATCCGGCGTTCTTGTTGATGTTGTAGCCGTCTGGCGAAGCGTTGATCACGATCACGTCGGCTCCTGCGCGGCGCAAAGCTTCCGGCGCGACCACGGAGGTGGCGCCGTTGGCGCAGTCAGCCACGACTTTCAAGCCTTTCAACGGTGTCGGCTGGGACTTGTCAGGCCCGATGGGGGCGATGGTGGATACCAGATGGTCGATATACAGGTTGGTTGCGGTTGCCGTGTCGTGGCTGATACGTCCCACGCCTGCACCGGTCGGGCGTTCCCAATCCTGGCCGAGCACGTTTTCGATTTCGTCTTCTTTGGTGTCAGGCAGTTTGAATCCGCCGCGTGCGAAGAATTTGATGCCGTTGTCGGGCATGGGGTTATGGGATGCGGAAATCACGGCACCCATTTCCACGTTCAGCACGGAAGTCAGGTATGCGACACCCGGAGTTGGAATAATGCCCGCGTCGATCACGTCGAATCCACCTGCGGACATGCCTGCGGACAGTGCCGCTGCAAGAAAATCGCCGGAAACGCGAGTATCGCGGCCGACCAGTGCACGGCGACGACCGTCGAATTCGCTTTTGTCTCCATCATCGCCAAGCACGCGCACCGCAGCATCGCCCAAATCCAACGCAAGCTGTGCGGTCAAAGCCCTATTCGCCAATCCTCGAACACCGTCTGTTCCGAACATACGTGGCATGAGTCTCAAGTCCTCGCTATCTCAAGTTATATTGCCGTGCACCATCGTACTCAACGGGTTCACCATTCAACAAAATAGTCAACAGCATGTTGCGATACCTGCATACTGCAGTATGCGATGTCAGGCAAACCGCAGTATGCAACGTCGTGAGATTTCCGCAATCTCAAGTTTCTTGCGATCTCACTTCCATCCTCCGATTCCGACCGGCTGGGTCATTATGGGTCCGAAAGACCCATTGTCCATAACCGTTATGGGACTTTGTTTGGGATGGCTTGTCTGGAAGCAAACAAGCCCGGACTGGCAGCGGGATAAGTCACGCCGTCAGTCCGGGCTTATGATGCAATATCACAAGTGATATCAGAAGTAGCTGCCAAAAACAGCTACTGTAGTGGTGCCAGGAACGGCATCAGAGGGACGCGTTGAAATCACGCACCTTGAGCGTGCGATGCGACGATTCAACATTGCCACGCACAATGCGCTGCAACGCGTTGTCGGCGTCGGCATGCGAAGCCAGCCAAGCATCACCGAGATCCACCAGTGTGGCCGGATCGGCATAGCTCGGGTACAGGCCTTCCAGCAGAGCCTCAGCCATGTGGAAGGTCTTGTTCTTCCAAATCCAGTCGGCAACCTCGAAATACTTGGCCGCGTACGGTTCAGCCAAGTCGGCACGTGGAGTTGATGCGAAACCACGGGCCACGGATTCCAACTGCATGTTGGTCAGCTCGTCGTTGTGCAAAGCCTCGTTCCAAGCCCATTCCTTGGCTTCCGCAATGCCTGCGACCGCACGCGCACCCAATGCGAACTCACGGTTCTCAGTGGTTTCACGCTTGGCAAGTTCCGCGTCGATGTCACTCTGGCCGATGGCGTTGATCGTGCTCAACGCGTTGATGATGGTCCAACGGAAATTATTGTCGATCTCCAAGCCATCAAGCTTCACGGAACCATCGAGCAGACCCTTCGCATTCGCTTCGAACGCAGCATCGCCCGGCTCGCCATAACCCAAGTAGGCGGTGATCAGCTGGAACTGCTCGTCGGAACCGGCTTCGGCAGACTGAGCCAGCTTGAACAGTTCGGCAGCCACATGCTCCACCACTTCGGCACGGTCGGCCGGAGCGGTGTAATGCCATGCGGTGGTGCTGACCTGCGCCAAAGCGTAACGGAACGTGGTGGACTCATGTTCCGTGGCAAGCGCAGCCAAAGAGGTTTCGATGAACTGCTTTGCCGGCAATTCGCCGTCACGAGTCATATCCCAGAATGCAAGCCAAATCACGGAACGAGCCAACGCATCGTCGAAACGATACAGGTTCTCCGCAGCGAACTTGAGGCTCTTCTCGTCGAAGCGCAGCTTCGTGTATGTCAAATCGTCGTCATTCACCAAAATCAGCGCCGGACGTGCCTTGCCGGCAGCCGCTTCGACAATCGTCAGTTCGCCGTCAACATCAAGTTCGAACTGGTCGGTACGCACGATCTTGCCGGTTTCCGGATCCTCATTGTAGAAGCCGACAGCCAGACGATGCGCGCGCAGCACCGGATGCTCAGCCGAAGCGTACTGGCGCAACGCAAGCTGGCGAATCGTGCCATCCTCGTTTTCCTCAACTTCGGTGGCGATGGTGTTGATGCCGGACTGTTCAAGCCACTGGGCGCTCCACGCCTTGAGATCGCGGCCGGACGTCAACTCGAGTTCAGCCAGCAGATCGGCGAGCGTAGCGTTGGAGTACGCATGCTTGTTCAGATAATTGTTGATGCCCTTGAAGAACTTCTCACGACCCACATAGAACACGAGCTGCTTCAACACGGAAGCGCCCTTGGCATAGGTGATGCCGTCGAAGTTGACGTACGTGTCGTTCAGATCGTTGATCGGCGCGACGATCGGGTGGGTGGTGCTCAGCTGGTCCTGGCGCAGTGCCCAGCTCTTCTCGCCGGAGCTGAATGTGGCCCAAGCGTCCTTCCATTCCGTGGCTTCGGCAGTGGCGAGAGTGGACGTGAACTCGGCGAAGGATTCGTTGAGCCACAGGTCGTTCCACCACTTCATGGTCACGTAGTCGCCGAACCACATGTGTGCAAGCTCGTGCAGCACGGTGACCACGCGGCGCTCGGCATACGCGTCGGTGACCTTCGATTCGAACACGTACTGGTCGCGGATGGTGACCATGCCGATGTTCTCCATAGCGCCGGCGTTGTATTCCGGCACGTAAATCTGGTCGTACTTGGCGTACGGATACGGCACGCCCCAAGTCTTCGCATAGAAGGCGAAACCCTTCTTGGTGATGTCGAACAGGTAGTCGACATCCTTGGCGAACGCTTCAGCGAGCGCCTGACGGCAGTACATGGCCATCGGCACGGTGCGACCGTCTTCGTTGGCGTATTCGGTGTGCCATTCGGCGTACGGTCCTGCGCAGATGGCGGTGAGGTAGGAGCTCATGGTCGGCGTGGATTCGAACACCCACAGCTTGGTGGTTTCGGCTTCGTGCGTGCCGAGCGTGCCTTCTTCGGTAACGGTTTCGCTGTCGGTCACGGATGCGGCAGGCATGTTGGAGGTGACGATCCAAGACTTGGCGGCGAGCACGGAGAAGTCGAACACGGCCTTGATGTCAGGCTGGTCGAACACGGCGTACACGCGGCGGGCATCCGGCACTTCGAACTGGGAGTACAGGTAGATGTTGCCGTCGGACGGGTCGACGCTACGGTGCAGGCCTTCACCGGTGTTGGAATACTGGCACAGCGCCTTGACGGTCACTTCGTTGTGCGCTTCGAGGTTCTTCAGTTCGATACGGCTGTCGGCGAACGCTTCGGCCGGATCGAGAGTTGCGCCGTTGAGTACGATTTCGCTCACTTCAGTGGCGATCAGGTCAAGGAAGCTGGTAGCTCCCGGCTCAGCATCGAACGTGATGGTGGTTTCGGAACCGAAATTCTTGGCTCCACGGGTCAGATCAAGTTTGACCGTGTAATGAACCGGTGCTGCGATAACGCTTTTGCGTTCTTCCGCTTCGATTCGGGTGAGATTTGCTCCTGGCATGTCACTCCTTATTTGTGTTGAGATTCCTATTTATTGAATAGGAGACGGCGCAACCGGTTGTGCCGGTTACGCCGTCTTACTTTTGATTATGTAATCAACAATTATTGACGATCTGTCGATAGTCCAATATTATTTCGATATTAATTCCGCTGAGATCGGCGATATTGCGAAAAATATTGACTATCTGTCGATTCATCATTGCGCTGCGTTCAATCCCATCGCTTCGTCAACATCCTGTGCGATATCGGCAACGACCGGAACGATCATCGGCTTGCGATGCAGCTGACGTGCGACCCAGCTACCCAACGTACGACGCATGATCTGCTGCAACTTGTACGTATCGTGCGTGCCAGCCATCATCGCATCCTGCAATTGCTCGACGATCTGATGACGAACCTTGTCGAATTCGCTTTCGTCTTCGGCCACCGCGTTGAGATAGATCTTCGGACCTGCGACAACGTCAGCCGTTTCCGTATCGACGACGACGAAGCTCGACACGAAACCTTCCGTGCCAAGAATACGACGCTTCTCAAGCTCGTCCTCGGTAAGTTCGCCAACGGAATCGCCGTCAACGTACACGTAGCCGCATGGCACGGAACCGACAACAGCAGCTTGGCCGTGGTACAAATCGACCACATCGCCGTCTTCGGCAAGCACCACATTCTGCGGATCGACGCCCGTCTTGACCGCGATCATGCCGTTGGCCACCAAGTGACGGTTCTCGCCGTGGATCGGCATGGCGCACTTCGGCTTGACGATGTTGTACATGTACAGCAGTTCGCCCTCATTGCAGTGGCCGGACACATGCACGGCGGCATTGTCTCGATTGACCACACGAGCGCCAAGCTGCACCAGCTTGTTGATGATCTTGTACACGCCATGCTCGTTGCCTGGAATCAGGGAGCTCGCAAGAATAACAGTGTCGAATTCGTTGATGGTGATGTCGCGATGATTGCCGTCGGCGATACGGCCAAGCGCGGCCATCGGCTCGCCTTGGGAACCGGTGCACATGTAGACAAGCTTGTCGTCCTGCACATCATGGGCCTTCTTCAGGTCGATGACCGTGTCTTCCGGAAGTCTCAAGTAGCCCAAATCCGCAGCGATGGACATGTTGCGAACCATGGAACGGCCCACGAACACCACCTTGCGACCGTACTTGTGGGCGGCGTCGACAACCTGCTGCACACGGTGCACATGGCTGGAGAAGCTGGCCACGATGATCTTGCGCGTGGCCTGGGCGAACGCCTGATCCAGCGCCGGGCCAATGGTGGTTTCCGGCTTGACGAAGCCTGGAACCTCAGCGTTGGTGGAATCCATCATCAGCAGATCCACGCCCTTTTCGCCGAGCTTGCCGAACTCCACCAAATCAGTGATGCGATGGTCAAGCGGCAGCTGGTCAAGCTTGATATCGCCGGTATCGATGAGGCTTCCGGCCGGAGTCTGCACGAACACAGCCAGAGCGTCCGGAATGGAATGAGTGACGTTCACGAACTCAAGATTGAACGGACCGACCTTCAGCTTGTCACGACCCTTGACCTCAACCAGTCGCGGATTGATGCGATGCTCCTTGCACTTGGCTTCAACGAAAGCCAACGTGAGCTTGGAACCAATCAGCGGAATGTCGGGGCGGAGCTTCAGCAGATACGGCACGCCGCCGATATGATCCTCGTGGCCGTGGGTAAGCACCAGAGCCTCGACCTTGTCGAGACGATCCTTGATGTAGTGGAAGTCAGGCAGAATCAGATCGACACCCGGCTGCTCCTCTTCGGGGAAAAGCACACCGCAGTCGATGAGCAGCAGGTGACCGTTATATTCGATCACGTTCATGTTACGGCCGATTTCGCCCAGGCCACCAAGCGGCACGATGCGCATGGAGCCCTTACGGTACTTCGGCGGAGCGATCAACACGTCATCCTGCTGGGGCGCGGTGGTCTGCGGAGCAAGACGGGAATTGCGACGGCTTCCAGCAGAAGAGCTTGCCGCGCTGGAGTTCTTGGAACCTCTGGAGTTCTTCGTGTTCTTTGCGGCCTTCACGTTTTTCGTGCTCTTCGAGCCCTTGGAGGAGCCGCTGCCGTTGCCGCGAGAACCGCCACGAACGGAACCGGACGCATCGCCCGCACGATTGCCACGGCCAGAAGACTTCGCCTTCTTGGAAGTCGTTTCAGCCTTGCTGACCTTCTCAGAGCTCACAGACTTCACGGATTTCACATCCGCGGTCTGCGTGTTTTCAGTGCGCTTGGCAGCTTTACTGCCGCGCTTGTGCGTAGTTACTGTTTTGGTTTCTTCTATAGCCATTTCCTAGTTGGATTTCTATTACTAATTGTCTCCGCCTGTGCGGAAACGAGGAATTCAGTTAGTTTGCCGTATTACGGCAAACCCAGCAAACTTGTGATCGCAACAATGCCCGGAATCAGCGCAATCGCCGACAATCAAGCGCTTCGCAATCACAAGTTCTTCAATTACAGCAAGCCGGAAGCGCGCATGCCATCTTCCGCGCGCTTGATCTCAGCCTCGCCCGGACCGACGTTCGGCAGACGCATCGTCGTGGAGTCGAGAATGCCACGCACCTTCAGCGAAGCCTTGGCCATAACAGCCTGGAAACCGTTGCCGTTCATTGCTTCGACCAGTGGAGCAAGCTGCACGGCAATGCGCTGAGCCCCATGAATGTCACCGCGGTCGAATGCGGCAGCCAAATCGCGCATCGGACCGGAAGCAGCATGTGCGATCACGGAAATAATGCCGACTGCACCAACCGAAAGGAACGGCAGGAACAGACCGTCATCGCCCGAATACCAAGTCAAACCGGTTTCCATACGCTTACGCACGGCACCCGCGATATCTCCGGTGGCGTCCTTGACTGCCTTGACGTGACCGAGCTCAGCCAAACGACGGTAGGTTTCCAACTGAATGTGCAGACCGGTGCGGCCAGGCACATCGTAAACGATAATCGGCTTGTCCGCGGAATCATTGACCGCCTTGTAGTGACGGAACACGCCTTCCTGCGACGGGCGCGAATAGTACGGAGCGACCACGAGCACCGCATCGGCGCCTGCTTCCTGGGTCTGCTCCACCATGCGCACGGTGTGGGCGGTATCGTTGGAACCCGCACCGGAGATAACGGGCACGCTCACCACATCCTTGACGGCTTGAACCAGCTCGATCTTCTCCTCCATGTGGGTGGTGGGAGACTCGCCCGTGGTGCCATTGACCACAAGGCCATCGGCGCCATCGGCGACAAGCTGCTTCGCAAGCTTCTGCGCGGCCTCGAAATCAACGGAACCGTCGGCCTTCATGGGGGTGACCATAGCCGGAAGAATACGTCCGAAAGGAGCAGGATCAAGAAGATGCATAGTACCGTCAGTCATAGTGCCAACGGTACTTCCCGCCACGGACGCCGAAGCGCCCGAGTTCGCGACCATATCGCAATATGAACTGCCTTCCAGAGACCAAAATCCCCCACCCGCTGGAACAATCCTCCCGTTGCCGAGCCTCCCAGAGTCCCGAAACCTCCAGTCACTGGAACAATCGGTACGCTAAACAACCCCTCACATTCCCGAAACCTCCACTCGCTGGAACAATCCTCCCGTCAACCAGCCTCCCAGAGACCCAAAACCTCCAGTTAATGGAACAATCCTCCCGCTGCCAAGCCTCCCACAGTCCAAAATCCCCCAGCAAGTGGAAGAATCGGTACGCTTAGCCGCATACTCAGGGGGATTCAAGCCAAATGACTTCACGATTTTGATCTGGTGACCGCACGATTTCGGAATATCGCACGATTTCGGAATATCGCACGATTTTGCTTTCCTGACCGCACAACACTCCAAAACAGTGCGATCACCAAGAGGGAAAAGTGCGCCCACCAAAACAAACTCAGGCAAGGTATTGGGTGGGGTTTTGCTCGAACTTGGCGGCGCAACCAGGGTTGCAGAAGTAGTAGGTGGTGCCGTTGTATTCGCGGGTTGCTGCGGCAGTGGCCGGATCCACGCTCATGCCGCAGACCGGATCTTTGGCGTGCGCGCTCTGATTGCCGTTGGCAGCATGGCCGCCACAGCAAGAGCGCATGCCTTCCATACTCTCGTGGGCGTTTTCCTTCTTTGCTTTGTGATCACTGAACAGTCCCATGATGAATCCTTTCTGACTGTGGTTGTTGTGATTATTATCGTTCGGGTTCGGCTGACGAACCTGATACGTCTTACGAAGCGCCTTGTCTGGATCGAACAGGCGCAGTCGGCTCGCGTTCGTCACCACGCATAGCGACGAGAATGCCATGGCCGCGCCCGCGATCATAGGATTAAGCATCATGCCGGTGAACGGGTACAGTACGCCCGCCGCAATGGAAATGCCGACGCTGTTATAGCCGAGCGCAAATCCAAGATTTTGCGCGATATTGCGCATGGTGGCGCGGGTCAAGTCGAGCGCATGCACCAAACCCATCAGCGAGCCATTCATCAATGTCACGTCTGCGGATTGAATCGCCACATCCGTACCGGTACCGATGGCGAATCCCACATTCGCGCGGGCAAGCGCCGGAGCATCGTTGATACCATCGCCGACCATTGCCACCGTATAGCCTTGCGCCTGCAGTTTCACGATTCCATCCGCCTTGTTTTCCGGGCGCACTCCCGCGATCACATTGCCAACGCCAACTTGATCGGCCACGGCATGCGCCGTCGTTTCATTATCTCCAGTGAGCATCACCACGTTGACGCCACGCGATTTGAGGGACGCGATAGCCTGCTGCGAATCGGCTTTCACCGTATCCGCAACGGCCACGATTCCCGCAAGCTCACCGTCGATTGCTGCGAGCATCGGCGTTTTCCCTTCCGCCGACAGCCGTTCCATGGTTGCGATAATGTCGTCAAGATCCTCATCGCCGACGCTCGGCATGCCCACGTCAAGATCGTCGATCAGATCGGTATTGCCGACCGCAACGTTGTACATTGCGGTTTCGGGAGAAGATATGGATGATTCGAAGGTCACGGAAGATGCAGAGGATTCGTCAGCTGCAACAGTCGGATTATTTGCAGATATTATCGGATTATTTGCAGATATTAACGGCAACGCGACGTGCGCAGTGACTCCCCGACCGGAAATCGCACGGAATTGCGTGGTCTCGCCTAACGTAAGATGCTTTTCTTGCGCGCCCGCAACAATCGCGGCGGCAAGAGGATGTTCGGAATCCCGTTCGGCACTGGCGGTAATCGCCAGCAGATCATCCGGCATTTTGCGCCATTTTCCAAGCGGAAACACGTCGGTCAACGATGGCGTTCCAGCGGTGATCGTGCCTGTTTTGTCAAGCACGACGGCATTGATTTTGCCGCAGGTTTCCAATGCTTCGGCGGAACGAATCAGCACGCCCATCTGCGCGGCACGACCAGTCGAAACCGTTACGGAAAGCGGCGTGGCAAGACCCAACGCGCACGGGCATGCGATCAGCAGCACCGAAACCGCAGCCACCAACGCATGCACCACGCGTGGTTCCGGCCCAAACGCAAACCACAACGCGCACGACCACACGGCAATCAGCACCACAATCGGCACGAAAATGCCTGAAATCTTATCCGCCATGCGCTGCACCGGCGCTTTTGAACTTTGCGCGGATTGCACCAATCCGATAATCTGCGCGAGCACCGTGTCTTTGCCGACTTTCGTGGCACGATACCGCAGCGATCCAGTGCCATTGATGGTGGCGCCGGTCACGGAACTGCCGGTCTGCTTCACCACAGGCATGGATTCGCCGGTAATCATGGATTCGTCAACAGCCGACGAACCAGCAATAACCACACCGTCAACAGGAAGTTGTTCGCCGGGGCGAATCGCAATAATATCTCCGACCGCCACCTGCTCGACCGGAATTTCCTCTTCAATTTCACCTCGTACCACGCGAGCGTTTTTCGGCTGCAATCCCGCCAACGCGCGCATGGCCTCTCCAGTACCGACACGAGCGCGCGCTTCAAGCAATTGGCCAACCAGCATCAGCGTAATAACCACACCAACCGCTTCAAAATACGGTTCGCGAGCATTCTCAGGCAGAATCTGCGGAATAAACGTGACCACGCACGAGTAGGCAAACGCACATACGGTACCCAGACTGACCAGCGCATTCATTTCCGGCGAACGGTGAATAATCGCCGCGAAACCACTGCGGAAAATCGGTAATGCGGCATAGCACATCACCGGCAGCATCAGCACAAATTGCACCCAATTCGGCATCGGATACAGCATCAACATCGTCGAACCGAATACTGGAATCGTAACGATGGCTGACACAATAAGACGCGCAATCAGCGTTCGCATCTCACGAAATTCGGAAGAATCGTTTGACGAATCAGAAGAAATATTGGAAGATTCAGCAGATTCATACGATTTTTCAGCAACAACGCTTGGCTGCGATTGTATATGAACGTGAGATTCAGCAATATTCGGATTTTCTTCCGATTCCGAATGTTCTTTCGCCATTGCGGCATGATGTTTTCCTGGCACCACCCGTAATGTGCCATGCAGCATGTTCATGCCACATGCGAAACCGTACTCCCCCGGTTCGTTAGGATGAAGCGTCAATGTCGTCGTACGAAAAGCAGGCAATGCCAGGTCGACACCGAAATCGGAGAACACCACGTGCGACGAGCATTCACCGTCTTCTTTGCGATCGAATATCAATCGCAATGGCAAACCGGCCTCAGCTTCGATGATTGCCGGACTATACCCACCTTTGACTTCGACAACCGCCTCTTGCACGCCGTTATCGACACGAGCGCGAAATGCTTTGCGCGGCGCGAAGAAGAACCATAACACGGCTGCCGTCACAATGAACGCGACAATGACGGCAATCAAAGCCTGCATATTCTCACCAACCTTATTCACGTTCACGTCTCAATGACTATCATCACAATATACCCCTATAGGGTATATTTGCAAGAGAGAAGCGGTATCTTCAGCGGTAAGATCAAGATTTCGGCGTTACGAGGAGGAGCATCATGAACGCAACCCATCACGGATACGCGGACGACCAGAAGAAAATCATCGCACGCCTCAACCGCATTGAAGGGCAAGTGCGAGGCATTTGCCAAATGACGGAAAACGGCGAATACTGCATCGATATCCTGACGCAGATATCAGCCGTGAACAGTGCGTTGAAATCGGTAGCGCTGCTGCTCGTCGATGATCATCTCAACCACTGTGTCAAAGAAGCCATCGAAGAGGGCGGGGAAGTTTCCGAAGCGAAAATCGCCGAGGCAAGCGCGGCCATAGCACGCCTCGTGAAATCGTAGACCGCAAAACATGTCAATCCCCGATCCAGCAAGCGAAAACTCACCATCGCCGCCAAATCGGGGATTGTATGATCAGACCGGAAAAGTTCCAGACCCCATAGATTTACGAGGTAGATTTACGAGGTAGATTTACAGGTCGAGGAAGTTGTCGAGGCCGACGGTCACGCCTGGGTATGCGCCGGTGGAGACCTTGCGTACGGCCAGCAGCACGCCCGGCATGAAGGAGATGCGGTCGAAGCTGTCGGCACGAATGGTCAGCTGCTCGCCGTCATTACCGAACAGGGCCTCCTCATGGGCGTTAAGACCGCGCAGACGTACGGCGTGCACGTGAATGCCGTCAACCACCTGGCCACGGGAGCCGCCATCGGTTTCGGTGGCATCCGGCACAGGGCCAAGACCTGCGGCCTTGCGGGCTGCGGCGATGCCCTGCGCGGTGTGGAATGCGGTGCCGGACGGAGCATCCACCTTGTTCGGGTGATGCAGCTCGATCACTTCAGCGGATTCGAAGTACGGAGCCGCAACCTTGGCGAAATAGTCGGCGAGCACGGCGGAAATGGCGAAATTCGGCGCAATGAACACACTCTGGCCCTCGCGAGGCGCGGCAGCGAGCGCGGCACGCACCTGATCGAGCTTCTCGTCGGTCCAGCCGGTGGTACCCACCACCACGTCAACACCTTGAGCCACGAGTGCGAGCACATTGTCAAGAGACACGCTCGGCACGGTGAACTCCACCACCACGTCAGTGTTGCCGGGGGTGATTTGGGTGAGGTCGTCGCCGGCGTCAAGCGCGAGCGCCAATTCGGTGTCGGCCGCGTTGTTCACGGCATCGACCACATGGGAACCCATACGTCCTTTGGCGCCAACTACAGAAACCTTGATCATTGCAGCTCCTTCAAGCATGTCGCACGTACGAGCGTACGAACAGCATTTCAAATCAGTCTCACTCATTCTACTGAGGAATGTTCCATTTACGAATGTAAAGAGACGCTTCGACGCGTCACCGCCCAGCCGATCAAGGCGAACGGAATCGAAGCGAGCACGAAAATCCATGGCAGCATCAGGCTTATGTCGGGGCTGAAATGGTCGAGCATGATTCCCGTGGTCATCGAACCGAATGACGCGCCGATGGTTCCCGCGGTGCTCACCCACGCGAGGCCTTCGGTCAGCGATTCCTCCGGCACGGTCTCCTTCATAACGAGATTGCCCGAAGCGAACACCGACGAAACGGTAAGACCCGTAAGGATTTCAAACACTCCCATCATAATCAGATTGCCTTGGCACATGTGAATGATGAAGAAGCCTACCGTTATGATCGCGAGGAACGTGATCATATGGCGCCAGCGGGAGCCCTTCAGCTCGCGCGTGCCGAAAACCAGCGCGCCTATGCACGAGCCGACCGCCAACATCGCAAGCTGCACACCAAGCAGGGAATCAAGATGCAACGCTTTCATAACGGCCGTCATCGACGTATCGAATGCGGTGAAACTCATGTTGAACACGATGAATACCATCAAAAGCGGAATCACGCCCGCATAGGTGAGCACATTGCGTTTCTTGCGATTGTCATTCGACTTCAACTGCGCGACGGTCAGTTTGTCTTGTTGTTTGTCTTGTTGCACGGAATTTGCGCCGCCATTATTTCCAGTATTGCCGTCAACCGCCAATCGCACGTCCGCATCGTCGGAAGATGCCGAAACAACAGTGATTTCACGTACTACCGGCGGTTGCGTGTCACGCAATGCGAAGAACACCGTGCCGCCGATCGCGCACGCAATCGTCGGCACAAACAACTGCGAAACGGGATGCACGGAAGCCGCCAGGAACGCGGCCAGAATCGGTCCGAAAATGAATACGATCTCATCGATGGCGGATTCCAATGCATACGCAGTGTTCAGCAATGAGCCGTTGCCGGTACGGTCAAGCACATACGTCCAACGGGTACGCACAAGCGCGCCGAACGAGAATTGCGTGAGCCCCATCACCACAGCCAAGGCGAACAGCAGTGGAATCGGCACGCGCACCAATGCCGCGAACGCAAAGCCAAGCATGGCGATGATTTGCACGACAAGCACTACCGATCCGACCTTGCGCTGGCCGAATCGGTCGAACAGTCGTGCGTACAGTGGCGTGACCGCCGCCGTGGAAAGCACATATGCCGCGCTCATCACGCCTGCGATCGTCCAATTGTCATACAAATGGTTGAGTGCGAGGATAATGCCAAGGCTCATCATCGACATCGGCAGTCGCGCCAAGGCTCCGGAAGCACAGAACGCTTTGGTTCCCGGAATGGAGAACAGTACGGAATATGGCGACTTCGGGATTTCGGTTGCGCTGGTGGCAGCCATGATTATCGCTCCTTAACTTTCGTTGCGTCCGGCACGTGTGCCCGCCCACACATGCTGCACGAGGGTAGCGGCGCTCCTCCACAACGCTGCCCATAGTGCGTTACCCTACGGGCAGGCTGGAAAGCGCCGCACGTTCGGCGCACCAGCACTAGTCGTTGTCGGATTGTTCCGGAATTCCGTAGCTCAACTCGGCAAGGATCTCTTCTTCTGTTTTGTCGACGGCATTGAGCTGTCGATCGCCCTCAATGGGTTCACTCAGATAGTAGAGGCAGGCGTCGATAGCGGTGAGCGGTACGCCCTCCATTGCCGACAGCAAGATACGATACATATCCAACTGTGCTAATTTTTTCTGAATTTCCTCTTTTTTGCGAGGTTTTTTTCCAGTTTTCCAATCGACAATAGTATATTGTTTCGACCGATCCGTCCCATCGAGACCCCCGAAGAACACCGCGTCGAGCTTGCCGTTGACGATGGTGCCCAATTGCGGCACGTTGACGACGATTTGCCGTTCCGCCCACGCGGGCTTGCGCCGTGCCCATGTCGACGTTGCGAGACGCTGTTGCCAATCGAATATCCCGTTATTGTCTGCCCCATTATCGTCTTGATTGTCTTGCGATTGCGCCGCATTGTTGCGTCGCAGCTCGGCAAGCATCGCCAATCGCGATTCAGCTACGCGAGTACCGCCATTGCCGCTCGCGCCAACGCCAATGCCGGCATCATTCGCATCGGCCATGATGAACCGTTCCGCCCAAGCATGGAACTGCGTGCCCAGTTGCGCGGCCGGAGACGCTACGTTCGGTATCGGACGCACCAGCCCACGCCAGTAAGTGCGGGCGCCACGCTCGTCCATCATGCCTGCGCGCGCCTGCAGCGAGGTGACGTTCTGACGACCGGATGCAAGAATCCTCTCGCCCTTCGCACGCACCGCGCTGTCGAACGCATCCTGCGACGCCTCTCCAAGCATGTCAGGCATGAGATTGCTGTCGGCCACCAGCAATTGCGCGCATCGCAGCAGCGAAGCACCCGTATTTTCGCAACGCCCAGCACCTTCGCCACCGACAGGCTCGCCAACTTGCCCGCCGGCCCGTTCGCCAGCCCGCCCATCAGTCTGCCCGCCAGCATTGTTCATCGCCGAATCCACCTGCAACGCAGACAAACGCAACGTCTGCAGGGTCTCATCGCTCAACTCGCACGGCCATGGCAGGAACTGGTTGCCTTCCGACGGCTCGAGCGGCGCATTCCAAGCGTCGCCGACCACCGCATCTTCAAAATCGCGGGCATGCTCGCCCACAAAAAATCCATCCGGCAACGGCGCATCGATCGAATGCAGACTGGTCATGCCGTTTTCGGAGGAATCGATATCCTCAACTTCCGCAATATCGGCCAGGTTGCTCGGCTCAGCCGCTCTGGAAACGATATTGAGCATGGAATCGCGCACCTCCACTAGGAAATTCGACGGTTTGGACACACGTTTGCGATCGCCCACGGCACGCGGATCACGGCTTTCCGCATTCGTTGCGCTGCAGGTGAGCAGCGCCTCATGACGGGCGCGAGTCAACGCCACATACGCGAGGCGACGCTCGTCGGCATGCAACCGACGGCCATACTCCTCGATTTGCGTCAAATACAGTCCGTCCGGATCAATACCTTCCATGTCATCGACGCTCATATTCCGCAAGGTGCCGAACACTTCGTCGTCAATGATTTCCGCATCCTCCAGCATTTCCAACGCTTCCAACGGATTTCCACCCACAAGCGCGTCATGGGGGAATCGCGGCAGAATATCGGCGTCCACACGCACCGGAACCGGCACCGCAGCAGGATCGGTCAGCCACGTTTTGGCGGTCTCATGATATTCGGGCGGCGTCCACACGCCATCCTGGAAACCGTTGAGATGCTCTTCATCAACGACCACACGCAGATCGCTGCCCTTGTTGGTGGGGAATCCGCCATCGGTCATGCCGACCACGGCCACGGCATCCCATTCAAGGCCCTTCGACTGGTGTACGGTCATCAGCACCACGTCGACAGGCACATCGGGAGCCACCGCGTTCTCCTCGCGTGCGTCGCGCAGCGAATCCGCCCATGAGATGAACGCGCGCAGGCTCGGCGTTCCCTGCGACGCGATCTCCTGCATATACGTGTCGACGAGCTTCAGCAACGCATCGATCGGCGATTTGGCGAGCGCCACCCGGGATGCGGCGAGCGTGGCATCGGCCTGACCGCCGCGCATATGCTCGGCCAGCTGCATGTCGATATCGAGATTCAATGCGACGATGGCCTCACGAACCACCTCCGGCAACGGGTGGCCAAGCATGCGCTGCACCTGACGGATCGCATCCGCGGCGCGAAGCACTTCCTTCGTCCCTTCACGACTCACCCTGCCGTCAATGAGTTCCGCGAGATCGTCACGCAACATGAGGTCCACAAGGAAAACCGCATTCGGCACTTGATCTCGATATTCACGTACGATGGCATGGATTTCAGCATCGGAAGGACCCGACTTGGGAGTTACTCCATAAATTCCCAGATTTTCCGGTTTTTCTTCCTTGTTGGATTGCTCCTGCACGATTCCAGCCGAAACAAGCGCACGATACCGGCACATCGTGTTCACCTGTTCCGCGGTATCGGCGAGCGCCTGCAGATCGTTGGCGCTGATGGAGAATCGCGGCGTGGCCAGCAATCGCATAAGCGCCGCACTGTCGGTATGATCGCTGACGACGCGTAGCAAAGCGAACACGTCCTGCACCGCCGGGCGTTCCAGCAACGCCGACCGCCCCACTACCAGCGTGGTCAGGCCTGCGCGTTCGAGCGCTTCCGCGAATTGCGGCATGATTCCTTTGGAACGGAACAGCACCGCCACGTGCGGACGATTGTCTTTCATGCCATTGTCGAGGTCGCGCGAGGAAGGCGTGTGCAGGGCGATCGCATGTTTGGCGAAGCGCACGACCGCGTCGACCTCCTGCCCGAACGTGTCGAACGCAAGCACGCCCACCGTTCCTTCGGGGGCTTCGTCGGTATTGACGAGCGCCGGAACGTCGACTTCGCGCATCAGCGAGCTGCTGAGGCGTCTGGCAGGCAAGCGGAGCGGTTTGGTGAGATTGTTCGCCGCTTCGAGCACCATGCGTGAGTTGCGCCGTGTCACGGTCAATGCGAATGGCCTGCTGGTGGCGTCCATGCCGAAATCGTGTTGCAGCATGCGGAATGCGCCAGGGCTCGCCCCTCGCCATGCGTAGATTGATTGGAAGGGGTCGCCGACCGCGTTGACCGCGCTGCGATGCGTGTCGTCCACGTGGAACAGCGCGCTCAGCAGTGCCGCCTGCGTGGTGGACGTGTCTTGGTATTCGTCGAGGAGCACATGCGAATAGCGTTTGCGGTAGGCCGCTCCGATGGACGGGAATCGGGAGACAAGCTGGAATGCCGCGATGGTGAAATCGCTGAATTCCGCCATATTGCAGGCGTGTTTTTCGGCATGATAGTCAAGCACAAGATCGAGCAGCAGGTCGCGTTGCTTGGCGACGAATGCGAGTTGCGCGCTGTTGAACACGCACATGTCGTGCCCGAGTTCGCGGTATTTCTCCAGTTTCTTTTCGTAGTCCGCGTCGGAATCCTTTTTCAGTCGTTTCGGCAGCTTTGGCGATTTCGGCTCTTCCGTTGGCACGGTTTCGCCGTCAAGCGCCTTGGCGATCTGTTCGACGAACGCCTCATCCCAGTCGCGCACGCGTTGCACGGCTTCGTCGAAGCTGGTGCAGTCGCCGCCGATCATGGCGCCGGAAATGGCGTTGGACAGGGCGAACACGTTGCCCGCTATGGTGTTGAACGATTTCAGATCGCCGTCGAACGCCATAAGATCATCCATATGCCTGTCAAGCACGGTGTGGATGAGCTGCATGGCACCTGCTTCGCTCAATGGCTGCGTGTTCTGGTCAAAGCCGACAAGCAGTCCATATTGGCGCACGATGGATTGGAAGAAAGCGTCGTACGTGGAGACTTCCGGTTTGAGGAACGTCATGTTCGCTGATTTCAGGCCGCGTTCGCGCTGGTCGCGAGTCACGGCCGCAGACACTCGAGACAATAGTTCCGAGGCCGCTTTGCGCGTGAAGGTCAGTCCGAGGATCTTTTCGGGGCTCACCCCCTGTTCGATCAGCGTGATGATGCGTCTGGTCATCGTGTAGGTTTTGCCGGATCCAGCGCCAGCCACCACCACCACATCCGCATACGAGGGCGCTTGGACGACGGCAGCCTGCTCAGGACTGTCGGTGAACTTCATGGTTCCGCTCATGCCGTTCTCCTTTCGAATACGGTGTTCTGTTCGCCCGCACAGGCCGGGCAGATCGTAGTGTTTCTGCAGTATTTCACATGTTCCGTCGTCGGTCTTGCGGTGATTTCGTTCGCCCTGCTGGCCGCGGCCGCATAGAAGACCCTCGCGATCATGGTGAGGGACCATACCGCCATCGTGCCGCGTAAGCCAAGGAACTCATTCCAATGCTCGTCGCTCACTTCCAACGGAGGAAGCATGTCATCGAGTCCGTCGTGGAAATCCTTGTCGAGTTTTTTGACGTAATAGCGCGGTATGAATTCGCCGGTATTGAGACTTCCATTGGCGAACAGCGCCTGCTGCATATGCGATTCGGCGGCGGTGTCGCCATACGGCGCAGGGTATGCGTGCTTGGCTACATGGAATAGCGCGCTTTGCGTGATGTTCGGCGCGTTCGCCACCGCCTGCGCCCCGCGCATGCCGCTTTCCTCGGGGAATACGAGTCCCAGCTGATAGCAGACGAGCTGCAGATCGTTGAACAGGCCTTCGCTGGTCGGACTGACACCGGTTTTGTAGTCGATCAGACGCACCTGCTGCGTGCCATCCGCCATTTCACGCCGTTCCAAACGGTCGATCCTGCCGGTCAAACGCACGGTGAGATACTCGCTCATGCCGGTTTCCGGCCATCCTCCGACCAACGCTCCCATAATGGCGATCAATTCGTTCCGTGAAATCGCGTGAACGCCGTCCATCGCATTGTAGGCGTCGAGAATATCGTCGAAATCGAATTTTGCGGTAAATTTCAGCTCAGGTTCGGCTTTCGTAAGTTTTCCAACGCTGAATGCATCATTATTTTTAATCGGATAATCACCATGATTCGATTGCACGAAATACGTGGCGATGTTACGCAACGCCTCCTGCGCCTGCTCATCTTTCTTCAACGCCTGATACCGTTGCGCGGGATCGGCAATGGCGTTGAAATCACCGCATAGACGCTTGTATTCGGCATACATCCATTCGGTGATCGCATTGATATTGTCCACGTCGCTGATGGCGGTATGGTGTTCCGGCATATCAAGTCCGGCTTCGGTGGCCTGTTGCGCCACCTTGTGGATCAGCGAGCCGAAACTCGTGGCGACGCTGCCCATGCGCGGGCCGGAGAAGCGGTTTTCCAACATCCAACACACCGGGCACGCCCACAGATTGTCTACCGCAGAAGGAGACAAAGTCACCACGTCGGATCGCCGCGATTTACCGTTTCGGCCCGACGTCGAGCTTTCCGACGTGTCGCTCATGCCCGTCCGCATGACGGCCGCGATCTTCCGCATGGTGGCCTCGACCGTCTCCCCCATAAACGGCCAACGGTCAGGGTCGGCCGCCGTAACACCATGCGAAGCCAGCAATGCCAACGCTTCCGCGGCATCACGCGCCTTCGGGCTGTCCTCAGGTTCCGACGCAAGCACGCTTCGGGCGGCCGCGACCAGACCACGGGGATCGGTTTCCAGCCCCGCGTAATCGCCTTGGCCGCCGACCGACGCATATTCTCGCCGTTCCATATCGGCGTCGCGATCGCGGTCGAAGCACTCCGGCATATATCCGTATAGAAAATCCGAAGGCACATTGTCGTCATTCAGCACGGCGCTCACCACCACACGCTCGCTGGCACGGGTCAACGCCACCAACAGGCTCTTCTGCTCGGAGGCGAGCACCGACGCCAGTTGCGCGTCCTGCCTGCCCGCCGGAGTGACGATCGTGTCGGACAATACGCCGTGCAGCATCACATCGGCCAGTTCCTCACCGCCGAACAACGTGTTGCGTGGTGTGAGATTCGGCCACTGCCCCTGCTGCAAAGCCGGCAGAAAAACCAGATTCCAGCGCTTTCCCGCCGCTCCTGCGGGAGTCGTCAGGGTCACCGCCTGATCAATGGGCGCGGTATGCGCCAGCGAATCCGCCTCAATGGTCAGCAAACGCACCTGTTCGATGAACGCCTCGATGGTGTGTACCGCGAATTCCCCGCTTGACTCGCCGCCTGAAGCATAGTTGAACAAACGCATCGCCGCGTCAAGCCGATCATTCGCGGCACGGCCGGCAGCCGAATGCTCCAGCGCCACACGCTGCCAGACTTCCGCCTTGCCGCAGGCCCTCCATGCGCAATCCAACACATATTGCGGTTCACGCGAAACCAGTTTGGCTTCCGACTCGCATGTTTTGTCAAGAACCTTCCACAATGATGCGAACGCCTTGATCTGCGGATCCGCGCCCAGCACGGAGGCGATCGCATCGACCACGCGATCGGTATTGCCCTCCATAAGAAGCACGTACAGCGCTTCCATACTCAGCGCGAAATCGCCTTCATGCTCGTCTTCATGCTCACTATCATGCTCGTCATCGGCGCGAATCGCATGATAGTCCGTCATATAATCGCGCCAATCTTCCATCAAACGAGGGAGCAACGCCTGTTGTTCGACGGCAGCGTCCGCCGCATCCTCATCATCTTCGAAATCATCTTCAAAGTAATCTTCGAAATCATCTTCGTCGTATTCTTCGGCAGCATCCTCATCATGGTTCGCAGCCTTGCTTTCCACAATCGAAGCGAGCGAAACCAACGCGTTCATCGCGGATTCGATGGATGCGAGACGGGCCGGACGCCCCTCATGCCGTTGATCACCACCGACCGTAATCAGCGGAGATCCCATAATCAGCGCCACGCGCGAACGAATATAGGATCCGGCGGTCTGCAGGTCCATGGTCGAAGCCGCGATCGTCTGGTTTTTCAATTCGGCCAACTCGATCAACGCGAACAGACCCTGCACGAACGGCTCATCCTTCAACGGCCGGGTCACGCTGGAATAGCGCACGGGAACGCCGTCAGCGCGCAACCGCTCGCCGAATGCGCGCACGGTGGCATTGTCGTGCGCGATCACGGCCATGTCGTTCCATACACGGGAACGTTGCAAATGCTCAGTTTTGATCTTCCACACCACGTCGTCGAGCTCTTCGGAAGAGGAACGGTACAAGGCCGTTTCCACACTGCCGTCGGCCGGCGTGACACGAGCGCCCGTATCGTCGGCCGGCAACGTTTCGATGGGCATCGCGCCTGGCATATCGCTCATTTTGCCGGGACGATCGGGCAGAGGCACGTCCGTCGACTCCGTGCTTGCGATCGACAGGCTCACTCGCGTCGCGACAAGCGTGCGATAGTCGCCATGCACGCCTTGCTGGTTCGACACGGTTTGCGCGGTATCGCCTTCGTGCGCCGTTTGCAGACCTTCGATGCGTTCAAGCCTCGCTGCCATGCGCGTCTGCGCCTGGTTGAACAGATATTCCGGATATGATCCTCGGAACGTCTGCACGGCTTCGTCGGGATTGCCAACCAACAGCAGGCGCACCCCGCGTTCATGCAGGGCTTCAAGCAGTGCGAAACCAGCCAACGTCGTATCTTGAAAATCGTCGACGATCAGCATGTTCGCAATATCGGCTTCCTGTATGCCAGACACGGCTTCGGTGGCGTCGATCATCAGCTGCGACGCGTCGAGACGATATTCGCCAGGATAAGACGAACGGATCGCCTCATTGTATTCCTCACGCAAGGCGAAGGCGAGACGCCATTGAGTGCGCAGGCGTTCGCGACGTTCGTCAAGCATGCCGTCCCTGCTGGCCGCACGGGCGATCAGCATGTCTTCGAACTGCGGTTTCGCGCCAATCTCGTTCATGCGTGCGAGCATGTCGCGCAATTGGTTGGCGAATGCGTCGGTGGAATCGTCGGCCACCAGTCCTGACCATTCGGAAACCGCGAAATAGGTGCGCAGCAGATCGCAGGTGGCGCAATCGTCGCCATGTTGCCTATGCTCCACATGCGAAGCCAGTACCTTGCGGATGATCACATCCTGTTCCGCACCGTTCAACAGTTTCGGCAACGGTTCGCCTTGACTTGATCTCACGGCCGTCAGCAGACGGAATGCGACGGCAGGCAACGTAGTGACCGGTCGCGCCTGCGACACGGCCGACAATTCGCGGATCGCCCGATCGCCCAACGCATCGGCGATCTGCCTGCCAGACACCGTCATCACGGCATTCCCGTCACCATACCGCCTCATTGCGGCAACCAGCATGCCCAGCGCAAACTCGGTTTTTCCACTGCTCGGCGCGCCCGCAACCAACGTGACGCGGTCAAGGTCTTCCAAATTCATCATGCCTCCCAACACTACTAGTCTCGCCCTCCTTTACCTGACAAATCCGGAACCTACAAAGTTGTCTCGAAGCCAACCTTTATCCAACACAATCTGCGGTGCAACCACTCCTTCGTGGCATCTGCAGCAACGCCGACAACACATCAATGGTCATTTCCATTTGAGCCAGATGCCCGTCATCCAGCAACTGAATGTATGTACCCTCATCGTCGCCACGAAGGCCGTCTCTTAAGGTTCGCACGTTCTTTCTATCACTACGACTTCTATTATTCAGCCACAACATGTCTCAGATGCCCGTCTTTGTATATGGACATTTTGACCCCTTGCTGATAGGTTTCTGGGTTGGTCTTCAGTTAGGATGGGATCCAGAGAGAGCGGCCGAAAAGCATACGCACCACGAGGAAAGAGAGCATATGGAAGCCATGAACGGCATTCCCCCTCAAATCCCTGGGTATACATTCGCCCAAAAGTTGGGTTCAGGTTCCGAAGCGAACGTGTATTTGTACCAGCAGCTTTCCCCCAGCCGACAAGTAGCCATCAAGGTCAGCAAGGGAGCACTCGATCCGCGCGCGGCGGCGCGGTTCCGTTCCGAAGCGAACTTCATGGGCAGGATCTCCTCGCATCCCTACGTTCTTTCGGTGTATGGAAGCGGCGTCACCACCACGGGCAACGGCTACACCGTGTTCGAATACGCTCCGGGAGGCAATTACAAGACCTTCCTGGAATCCAACAGGCTCAACGCAGACCAGATGCTCACCGTCGGCATCAATCTGGCGAGCGCCCTTTCCACAGCGCACCGCGAAGGCATCATCCACCGCGACATCAAGCCCAGCAATATTCTCATCAACACGCATGGCATGCCCATGCTTTCCGATTTCGGCATCGCGGGAACGATCTACGGGCGTCCCGGCATCGGCTACACCATCGCGTGGGCTCCGCCGGAAGTGCTCGCAAAGAACGGCGGAGGCAACGAATCCTCCGATATTTATTCGCTGGGAGCAACGCTGTTCGCCATGCTGACGGGCCAGTCGCCATATGAATACGGCTATTCCGCGGCCCTCGGCTCGACCAGGGGCAAAGAACGCGGCGCTCTGCTGAGAAACATCATTCTCACCGATCCGTTACCCAAGCTCAACAAGTCTGATATTCCTCCACAAGTGGAGCGGATCTTGCGCAAGGCGTTGAATAAAACGCCGGAGGACCGGTATTATTCCGCATATGATTTCGCGCGTGACATGCAGCGTGCGCAGCAGGAATTGTATGGCCATGCCACGCCGACCACGGTTGAAGGCGAACCGCCGTTCCCGCAGAACCTGTACGCACAGTCGCAGGCAAACAGCCAGGCAACCGCGGTTGTTCCGAAACAGCGCAACACTTGGGCCAAGCCTCTTGCGATTGTCGTTTCGGCGGTTGCCGCGATCACGGCCGTCGCGTTGGCGTTCGCGTATGTGATCTTGCCGAATATGGATTCGGCTTCCGACAATAGCAGCGTGCAGATCAAGACTCCGGGAACGCACGATCAGGACAACGATTCGCCTGATTCGGCCATCACCACAAGTAGCGTGCCCAGTGTCGAGAATCTGGCCGGCTCATATTCCGCCGATGGCAGCAGCGTGCAGTTCACATGGGTGAACCCCGACCCTCAGGACGGCGATTCGTACGCATGGTCGCTGGTAGGCGATGCAGGAGTAGACCCGAACGCCCAAGGAACCACCACCACCGACACGCGCATCAGCATCAAACCCGCCGACGGCTCGCAGACCTGCATCCAGGTGAGCCTCATCCGAGCGGACCGGCAGATGTCGCAGAATCCTGCGATCGCGTGCGCGGCCAAACCATAAGCATCACCATACTTCGCAACCGGACCGTCCAACGGCATATTTTCAATCGCAAACGGCATATACGGACCGATCACAACGACAATCGGAACATTCAGGGAAGAACCGAAAATGGACAAACGCAAGAACGGTGCCAACCAATCGGCGCAATCATATGAACGTCAACTACGTTTCGGATCAATGGTACGCAAACTGCTGTTGCCGTCGGGAAGCAGACGGTGGATCACGCCGATCGTCATGCTGCTTCTGCTGCTGGGCATCATCGCAGGCGCGTTCATCGTCAGTTCGGTGACGCAACGGCATGTGCAACTTGACGACGGCACCGTGTGGATCACCTCGTTGAAGGACCGCAAAGCCGCACGATTCAATGCGAAAAACAAGGATGTGGACGCCGGAGTCTCATCCGCAGCCTCCCGTTTCGACGTGGCCCAACATAATGGCAGCACCGTGATCTCCGAAGGCACCAAAGCCAGCAATATCGCGGCTTCCACAATCAGCGAAACCGGCAACACCGCCATCAAAACGGATATCGAAACCATTATCGGAGGCGACACCGCAGCGTTCATCAACGTCAAAACCGGCAATGTGTGGGTGGGATCCGCTGCCGATGTGAAATCCGTCAACCCCACCACCGACAAGCCGAACATGAAACTGGGATCCGGTGGAAAGATCGCGGTGACGCACAACGGAACCGTATACGGATACCGCGCTTCCGATGGTGCGGTGCTGAGCATCAAAGGGCCGCAAGACACGCGCGAGCAAATTGGCACGATAGGAGGCGCACCGCATGCCGAATCGTTCACCGTCATCGGCGAAACCCCGGTCGTGGCGGCAAAAAGCACCGTGTATTGGCCGCAGGGAAGCGCAGCCATCAATCTGCAGGGCAGCATGACCTTGCAGGCCCCTTCCACGGACGGCAAACAGAACGGATGGGTGGCCGTGGCGACACCACGCGGGCTCGCAACGGTGAACCTCAGCACCAAGAAAACCTCTGAAACACCGAATTCCGGCAAGGGCGAGCCCGCCCAGCCGGTATCCACAGGCGGATGCGTGTTCGCCGCATGGGCGCAGAAAGCCAACAATTACGCCAAAGTATGCTCCGTCGACAGTTCGGATACGGCATTCGACACCCTGACCAACATCAACGCCACTTCGGAACTGATATTCCGCACCAACCATCGCCTGGTCATACTCAACGACGTGGTCAACGGCAACGTTTGGAATCCACAGGAATCCACCAAGGTCATCAAAATCCAATGGAACAAGGTGGAAGCCAAACAGTCGAAGCAACAGGAACAGAACAACGACAGCGCCAACAACCAGCATAATTTCAGCAAGACCTGCTCGTCGCAATCCGGCCAGATCAAAGCCGAAGATGATTCGTTCGGCGCGAGAACAGGATCGCAGCAGATCCTCGACGTGCTCCGCAACGACGAACAGACCGACTGCTCCGTACTGCGCATCACCTCGGTAAGCGCCCCCGACGGCGCCAACATCAGCGTTTCCCCCGTATACGACGGACGATATCTGCAGCTCGACGCTTCCGCGGCATCCGAAGGATCCGTATCGTTCAGCTATGAAATCTCCGACGGACGCGGGCAAACCTCCAACGCCAACGTAAGCCTCACACTGGTAGGCGGGGACGACAACGCGCCCCAGCAAACCGATACGCCACCGGAAATCGACGTGGAACAAGGAGCGACCTACACCACCAACGCGCTGGGCAGCTTCTCCGATCCCGACGGCGACCCGCTCACCCTCGTATCCGCAACCCCGCAAAACACCGACCAGGTGACCGTTTCCACACGCGCAGACGGGCAGCTCGTGTTCAACGCGGGATCCATGTCTTCCGGACGCGCCGGCATCGAAGTGACCGTTTCCGACGGCCAGCAGACCGGCACCGGCATGGTGTATTTCTCAGTGAAACCGGCCAACACGCTGGCCGCGGTGATCGATCCGGCCGTCAAGCAGACCACGCCAGACACCCGCACCACCATCGCGCTCAAACAATACGTGCATGGCACCTCGGCCGAACCCGCGCAGCTGACCGCCGTGGAAACCCCATCCGGCGCATCCACCACCATGAACGCCACCGATATGTCGTTCACCTTCAGCGCATCCAACCCCGGCACCTACTACGTGCCCTACACCATCACACAAGGATCCATCCCCTCGACCGGCCTGGCCCGCATCGAAGTGCAGGCCGTGGCCGGAGACTCCGCCAAACCCATCGCAGCCAACGACGTGGCACTGCTCGGCGCCGACAACACCGCAATCGTGGAACCACTGTCTAACGACGTCGACCCGATGGGTGGTGTGCTATCCGTGACCAGCGTGACCGCCGACGCGGCGAGCGGCATCAAAACCGGCGTCGTAAGCAACAAGCGCGTCTACATCACCGCACGACAGGTACCGACCGAACCCGTGCAAATCAAATACAGCGTAGCCAACGCGGCAGGCACGTCAACCGGCGTGATCGTACTGCAGCCACCGGCACTGACCACCTCCAACTCCGTGCCGAAAGCCGACAACATCACCACGCAGGTACGCACCGACGGCATCGTCTCCATCGACGTGCTCGACCACGTGACCTACTCCGACGGCACCACGGTAAGCCTGCAAAACGACCTGCAATACGACAAAAACACGTTCAAAGGACTCGTATTCGTATCAGGCAACACCGTACGATACCAAGCATCCGACCAAACCGGATCCTTCCCCGTAACGTACACCGTCAAAGACAATCTCGGCAACGCGGCATCCGCCACAATCACCATCAACGTGCATCAAAAAGACGCTTCCAACAAGGCTGCGCCAACACCATCCGACGTCGAGGCGCAAGTCGCGGCCGGCCAAAAAGTCCAGATCCCGATCACCTTGACCGGCATCGACGCCGACGGCGACGACGTGCAGCTGCTCGGTCTCGGCAACAAGGCGCCGACACTCGGACGCATCAGCGAAGTCGGCGCCACCTACCTGGTATACGAAGCCTATGCCGACTCCACAGGAACGGACACCTTCTCATACGCCGTCGAAGACTGGACCGGCCAACGATCCCAAGCGCAAATCCGCGTAGGCGTATTCACATCCGGCACCGATTCGGGCGTATACGCGCGCGACGACGAAATCACATTGCGCCCCAACACCGCAGCAACCGTGCCCGTGGCGCAAAACGACATCTCCGGAGACAACACCGACCTGGCCGTCAGCGAAAACGTCGAATCGCAAGACATCAGCAATGTGACCGTGGCGGACAATGCGCTCGCCTTCACCACTCCTCAGCAGGCGGGCACCTATTACGTGGTGTATACGGTCAAAGACAAGGCAGGATTGTCCGACACCGCGACATTGACGGTGAACGTGGACGACAACGCCACCATCGAACCGCCGACAGCATACGACTACCGTGTGCCATCTTCCGCGACGATCGATAAGAAATCCATCGACGTGGACGTTTCGCAATGGATCGCGAACCCTTCCGGCAGCGCCGACGAACTGCAGGTGGCCGTTGATGATTCGGCTACCGACCATGCGCATGTCAAGGGCGGAGACAAGTCCACGACCATTACCGTGGACTTGACGGACGAGGCGCGAGCCGTGCCGTACACCGTGACCAACACGACGTATAACATCACGTCCACGGCGTTCATCCAAGTGCCCGCATACGGCGTGTTCCCGCCGACCCTTCGACCGAAAGCGCCGGCTTTGAAGGTGAACGCGCACGAGACGATCACCATCAATATCGCCGATTACGTGCGTGTGGGCGCAGGCAAGACCGCGTATGTGGACGGCGCCGATTCGGTGAGCGCCACGAAGGCCGCGGACGGCGACCTGTATGTGAACGACCAGACGTTGAAGTTCACCGCGCCGAAGGATTACTCCGGTCCCGCGTCCATCACCTTCACCGCGGTGGATGGCAAGCGCGACAAGAACGACAAGGTGAAAATCATCAATTCGGCGGTATTGACGTTGCCGATCACCGTGATCGGGCGCGACGTGCCCGCGCCGACGTTCTCCTCGTCCACCATTGACGTGGTCGCAGGAGAAAGCGCCACCACCATCGATCTGACCGCATTGACCCATTCGGCGTCCGACCTGTACGACGATGAAAAGCAGTACACGTATTCAGGTGGCGCTGATTCCGACCAGGTGAGCGCCAAAGTGAGTTCGAACGGCAAGCTGACCGTGTCCGCCGACAAGACCGCTTCGCCGGGAACAACGGTGAGCGTGCCGATTTCGATTCAATATTCGAAGGGCACGGTGAGCGCGGGCGTCACGGTTCGTGTGACGGCCTCCAACAGGCCTTTGGCACGCATCAACGCGAAAACCGTGAAGGTCAAGGCAGGATCCAGTGAGGAAGTGAACCTGCTGTCCGATGCGTATAATCCGTTCCCCGATTCCGCATTGACCGTGACCGGATGCACGTCCGATGGCGCGTCGAAGCTGACCGTGGACTGCCCGTCCAACGGTGTGGTGTCGATCAGCGCCTCGTCCGATATCGGCGCGAGCACCAACAAGGTGATCGTCAACGTGCGCGATGCCACCAATACGAAGGAACGTGAGGTGACGGGCACCATCAACGTTTCGGTGATGGACAAGCCGGATGCGCCGCTGCTCTCCCCCATCGCCGGAGACCCGCAGGATGGCGCGGTGAATCTGAGTTGGACGGCCGGCTCTTCGAACGGCAGTCCGATCAGCGAATACAAGGTGTCGTGGGGCGGCGACGGTTCCGGCGAGAAATCGTGCGGATCCGTGACCTCCTGCCAAATCACCGGCTTGAAGAACGGCAAGACGTACTCGTTCAAGGTGCAGGCCAAGAATGAGGTCGGCTGGTCGAAGGAGTCGAATGGCGTGGAAGGCACGCCTGACAAGCTTCCGGACGCGCCGACCGATGTGAAGGCCGAAGCTAGCAAGAACACCATCACTGTCACATGGAAGGCTTTGGAGGGTAATTTCTCCGCCGTCGACAAGTATCAGGCGACGTTGAGCGGTCCTAATGTGGCGAATCCGGTCCAGGAAGTCACTGGCACCAGCATCACGTTCAAATTCGACGACAATGCGATCACCGACGGTGCATCCTATACCGCCACGGTCAAGGCGCATAACAAAGTGAACTGGAGCCAGCCCTCCACGGCATCCAATGCCGTTTCGCCTTGGGGTACGCCTGACAATCCGACTATTTCCGCCGATCAATCAGGCGACAAGATCGTGGTGAGAGGGCGGATCAATGACGCACGTAACTCGAAATACCAGTCGATTACGGTAAGCATCGAGGGCGAAGACAAATCCGTGGAGACAAGCGCCAAGGATTATTCCGTCGAATTCGACATTAAGAACGAGTGGTACTACAGAAAACTTAAGCCGACGATTACCGTGGTTACGGAACGCAGTGGCTCATTGCGCAACGAAGCGTCCGTTTCGACTTTCACAGCAGTCGATCCTCCAACCAATGTGAAGCTGGAACTCAACAACAACACATGTGTGGCGACCTGGTCCAGAAAAGGTGGACGCGTCACAGGTTTCGTTGTAAAGGCCAAGGGTTATTACGATGATGATGTTCATGAGAGCAGAGCCGAATGGCCGCTTTCCGGTGATTGGAGCACCTGCGATACGGTAAGCGTGCAACAGTACTTCATCGACACCTCACATCTCAGCGACCCAGCAATCGCTACCGATAATACCGTCGGCAACAAAAAGCCAGCGGAAATCACACTGCCATCCTCATTGACGTGGGATACACAGAACGCCAACATCATTCATGTCAATGGCGGTAGTTGGGAGGCCCACGGGCGAAGTGTCAAAGGCCAGATCGTCATCACTCCGGCAGGGGAAAGCTCGCATACCTACGATTGGCCAGCTAACGGCACACTGGATGTTTCCGACATCACCAGTCCTTCCGGTACCAGATGCGATTGGGAGGTTCGCGTGATCACCACTGCCGGGGAACCAGAAATCAATGCGACCAAGAAAAGCTCTGATCCCGTGACCGGAGTCCGATACGAGGAGAAAACCCCCGATCCGGAACCGGGACCAACCCCTGATAATGGAGAGACGCAATCCTCGATAGACACCAATGCTTCAGCCATCTCATTACGAACAGGGTTGGCAGGAAAACAGGCGCGAGGCATCTCATTCACCGTCAAATAAGCAAATTCAACATCACAACCAATCATCAATACGATCAATAGAAGCAACCAAGGAGTACCTATGAGCAACGAAAACGACGACGCCACCCAGCTGGGTTCCATTGGGCGCCATATGAGCAAGCCGCAACAGCCCGGCAATCCGCAGGCACGCCCCGCATTCCAAGCTCCAAGCCTGCCGACGCATCCGCAGGAACAGGACGAAGACGAAGAGGGCACGGTACTCAGCACGCATAACGCTACCCACTACGCCGCCAACACGTTCGACGCCGACGAGGAGGGCACGGTACTCAGCACGCATAACGCAACTCCTTCCAGGCCGACGAGGCCTACGGTTCCAATGGCGCAGCCCATGCAGGCGCAACCGACGCAATCCGCTCCAACACAACAGCCGCTACCACAATCGCAATCGGCTCCCGTAATGGCAACGCGCCAATTCCCGCAGACTACGGCACCAAGCGTCAAGCCCGCGCAGCCGGCCATGGCTTCTTCCATGATGTCCGCGCCGCAGGCCGACATCACCGAATTCCATGAACTGTTCGCCCAACTGGTCGGCAACGTCTCCCAAGTCGTGGTCGGCAAGGAACAGCCGATCCGCCAATGCGCCACCGCCATGATCGTCGGTGGCCACATTCTGCTCGAAGACAATCCGGGGACCGGCAAAACGCAGCTGGCCCGCGGCCTCGCCAACTCCATCGACATGTCGTTCAAACGTATCCAGTTCACTCCGGATCTGCTGCCGTCCGACGTGGTCGGCGTAACCTACTACGACCAGAAGAACGGCGAATTCGAATACCGCGAAGGTCCGATTTTCGCATCCATCGTGCTCGCCGACGAAATCAACCGAGCCTCGCCAAAAACGCAGTCCGCACTGCTCGAGGTCATGGAAGAGCAGAAAGTCACCGTCGACGGCGAAACCCATGCGGTACCGCAGCCGTTCATGGTCATCGCCACTCAGAACCCCATCGAACAACTCGGCACCTACAAACTGCCTGAGGCGCAGATGGACCGTTTCCTCATCAAAACAACCATCGGCTATCCGAGCCATGACGTAAGCGTGAACATCCTCAAGCAGGTCAACGTCATCGACCGTGCCTCCACCGTACATGCGGTGCTCACCGGCAACGACGTGCTGCGCATGCGCGCCATCAGCGAAACCGTGCGTCTCGACGACGCGATCATCGAATACATCGTGCGCTTGGTGGAAGCGACGCGCCACAACGAACGCATCCAAGTCGGATCGTCCATGCGAGGCGCGCTCGCACTGACCCGATGCGCCCGCGTGTGGGCCGCGTCCAGCAATCGCGGATACGTGGTGCCCGACGATGTGAAGCAACTGGCCGTCGCCGTGCTCGCACACCGCATCACGCTCACCGCGGAGGCCACATTCGCGGGATCCACCCCCGAACAGATGATCGAACAGATCCTTGATGAAGTGCCTTCACCGACCGTGGGCGCCACCGCCTGAAACGCACGGCGCAGCCAGCCGCGTACGACACGGCACACGCAAAGCGCACACCCCACACGAAACGTTCGTAAACCCCCGAAAGGTCAAGCATGCGACAATCCAAAACCATGCAGCGCAGGAGAACCATGCAACGATCCCTGCGACGCATCAAGCATCGCATCAAACGACTGGTCACCTCATACGTGTCGCCGCTCGGATGGGCCGTGACCGGACTCGCCATCGCCTCACTCATAGCGTTCACAATCCTCAGCTGGCATGAACTGCTGACCATGGCGATCGTGTTCGCATGCATGATGGTCGCCGCCATCATGCTGTCGCTCGGCAACACGTCGTTCACCGCCACCATAGACGTGTCCAGCAGGCGCGTCACCGTGTCAGACACGGTGAAAGTCGATGTGTGCGTCGACAATCCAGGGCGCACGCCAACCACATCAGCACGCGGCGACCTGCCCATCGGAGACAGCCACGAACGATTCGCCATCCCCATGCTCGCCGCCGGCCAATCACGCCAAACCACCGTGGAATTCACCGCCGTCTCCCGCGCGGTACTGCCGGTCGGTCCCCTGTCCATACGCAAAGGCGACCCATTCGGACTCGTACGACACGAAAAGAAACTTGTCGACCAAATCAACGTGTTCATCCACCCGAAAACCGTTATGCTGAACACACTCAACGCCGGAATTCCGCGAGATCTCGAAGGCCAGCCAAGCGGCGAAATCGTCGACGACGACCTCGATTTCTACGGACTGCGTGAATACGAGCCAGGCGACGACGTACGCAACGTGCACTGGCTCAGCTCCGCAAAAACAGGCGCACTGATGATCCGTCAATACGAGGCGACCCGACGCACCGACACCGCATTGACCATCAGCGTGAACCCCGACGACTATGTGAGCTCCGACGAATTCGAACTGGCGGTATCCGTCCATGCCTCCATCGGCGTGCAATGCCTGCTCCAAAACCGACCGGTGACCTCACACGCGGGAACCGAACACATCATGCCACGCAACTCCACGGAATTCCTTGACGGCTGCAGCGCCATCTCCCCCGATATCAGCGACAATCCGAATCTGGCGCAAACCGCCCTCGCCCATGCCCCCGACTCATCGTTCTACTACATCACCGTCGGCAGGCTCAAAAACATCGACGAAATCAAACACATGGCGCTCGCACTCCCCCGATCCGCAACCTGCGTGGTACTGCAAACCGCCATCGGACAGCCACGCGCCATCAAACGATACGCCGATTTCACCCTGGCGACCGTAGGAAACCTAGACGATCTCCCAATGATCATGGGGGTACTGGAATGAGCACCACAGGACTTTCCACCCACAACACCAACACCGGCGACACCGGCCGCACCACCGGATTCGGCAACACCTTCACCGGGACCGGCACCGGCTCATGGGCCGACTCCACACACTCCGTCATCTGGATGTCACGAGACGGCAAATCACAGGCACTCCCCTACCTACGCCGGCCACGCGCCTCGCAATACGCAAGCCTGCTCGTCGCAGCCCTACTCACCCTCGCCGCCGCCAGCAACCTCATCGACGTCTACGGATCGGCCACATCCTGGGCGCTCGCCGCCATTCCGGCCACCATCATCGGATCTCTCGTGGCGCTCGCAGGCACGGTTCCGGCACTTCGTCTCTGGTGGCAGATGCTGTTCATGGCCGTCGCCCAGCTGGTTGTCGGCCCTGTACTGTTCCTCAACGACACCACCATCGCCCATATTGTTCCGACCTTGCGCACGCTTACACAAGGCTGGATGAACATGCTCGGATCGTTCAAATTCATTCTGTCGGTCGAACCTCCTACCGGTACCGCCGATGGCTGTTTGCTGGCCGTATGGACCATCTGCCTGTGGTTCGCGCTACTGACCGGCATTTTCGCAGTGACTGAAGATGGCCGATTCACCATGATCGCCATTATTCCTGTTACCGCCAATCTTGCGATTTGCGCGCTGCTCGGCTCATCTTCCGGCTATTACCGCATGTTCGTAGGCACCATAATGGCGCTCATATTGGTGATTTGGATCAGCGCACGTTGGAAATTACTGGAATTGGGACGTTGGCTCAGTTCCGTCGTGATCGTGGTGCTTTCCGTCGCATTGGCGATTGGAGGATGCCTCGTCATCGATCAGGACCGCACCATTCTGCGCGACCATTATGATCCGCCGCTTAGCCCGTACAATTACACCAGTCCGTTAAGCGGCATGCGCTCGTACATTACAAACAGTAAGGACGACGTGCTCCTCACCGTCGAAAACCTGCCCGCTGGATCAAGCGTGCGACTAGCGGTCATGGACCGTTTCGACGGCAACGTATGGAATCTGTCCGACTCCACCATGTCATCGGACTCCTCCAATTACCGACGTGTCGGCACCTCCATCACCAACAATGCCGAAGGCAAGAAATTCACCGCCACATTCACCGTGGACAAAGGACTCAGCGACTACTGGCTGCCCATGGCCGGAGCCGCATCCAGCGTGACATTCGACAACAGCGAAAACTCCGACTCGTTCTACTACAACAGCGACACCATGTCGGCCATCTACCCCTCACGCACCTCCGAAGGTCTCACCTACACGGAAACCGGCATCATGCCAACGGTTCCCACCGACAAACAGATCGCCAAAACAGACGCGGCCGCCATCAGCCAGCCAAAAGCCGAAGATGTGCCCGACTGCGTAGACAAACTCGCCACAGCCATCGCCGGAGGCCAATCCAAAGGCGGCGAAGCGGCCCAGGCCTTAGCCGAAAAGCTCAAAGAATCCGGTTGGTTCTCACACGGATTAAGCGGCGACTACCCGTCAACCGCAGGCCACGGCAACTACCGCATCGACCAACTGCTCGCCGGAACGGCCATGGTCGGAGACAGTGAACAATACGCCTCCGCCATGGCATTGATGGCACGCAGCCTAGGTCTTCCCAGCCGTGTGGTACTCGGATTCCTGCCAAAAGACGACGAAGGTGAAATCAGCGAAAGCCGCACCGAAGAACAAGGAACAACCACCATCACGAAATTCACCGGCAACGACGTGACCGCATGGGTGGAAATCAAACTGGACGGCTACGGTTGGGTGGCATTCTATCCAACGCCAAAGGAAACCAAAGTCCCCGACGAAAACCAGAACCTCACCCCACCGAATCCGCAAACCCTGGTACGCCAGCCCCCGGTACCACTCACCGACCCGCTACGCGACGACACCCAGGCCAAAGGCAAGTCCTCAATCGGCGGAAGCATGGCCGACGAAACCTCAGCCAACCTGTTCTGGCAGCATTTCGGCAGAATCGCAAGAAAAGTAGCCATCTACGGAAGCCCTCTATGGACGCTGCTCATCATATGCGGTCTCCTGCTCGCCATCAAAGCGATCGCACTGGCACGATCAAGAAAACACGGCAGCACGCAGCAGCGTGTGGCAGCCGGCTGGCAATCGGTCGCCGCGCTCGCACGGCAAAGCGGACTCGACATTCGAGGCACACGCAGCGAACAGGCGGTTTCGATCGCGAATCAGATGGATATTTCCCGCGAGACCTTGCTCGCTTTGGGCGCGCAAGCCGATTACGCGGCCTTCTCCGGTAATTTCGTCAACGAAGAGCATGTGCAGCAGTATTGGCATGATATTGCGCAGGAACGCAAGTACATGCTCAAGTCATTGCCGACGTTACGCCGATGGCGTGCCAAACTTTCGCTTGCCGGCGTTTTCCACTTCCGCAGCAACCGCAGCGGGCGGAACAACGGCAGCGATCGGAAGCACAATCGTAAGAAAGGACGGGACTCATGATCTTCCGTAGCATCGAGGCCGGCCTGAATAGCAATGTCGGGTGCAAAAGAAAAAACAACCAAGACAACGCTCTCGCCAGCCGTGGCGTATATGTCGTATGCGATGGCATGGGCGGCGGCAAAGGCGGCGAGCGGGCCAGCGCACAGGTGGCGGCATGTTTCTCGCAGCTTGCCGAACAGCCGTCGCGCAACCGTACGTCCATCGAACATGCGTTGAGCCAATCGCAGCAACAGGTGCTCGAACTTGGCCAGGAGCTTGGCGGCATCGCCGGAACCACCATCACCGGCGTGGTGCTGCCGACTCGCGTTGAAGATAGCGTGCATGAACAAGCCATCGATGAGTACTGCTACGTCATCAATGTCGGAGATTCACGCACCTACCATATGCGCGCCGATGCGGAAGGCCATTGGATGGCGGAGTCGCTGACCCGGATCACACGTGACCATTCCGAACGGCAGAACGCCATCGACACCGGCGAAATGCTACCGGACGAGGCGAACCGATGCATACCGCGCAATATCATCACCCAATGCGTCGGCGCTCCTGACGGCATTCAGCCGGACTGGTATGCGGCGCGCTCCACGGGACGTTTCATCATCTGCTCGGATGGCCTGCACGCGCAGATCGATCGGGAACTGCTCGCCGATGTGGCGGCCGCATATGGCGATCCGCAAGTCGCCGCGGATATGCTGGTGCAGTCCGCGCTCGACGCGGGCGGCAACGACAACGTCACCGTGATTGTGCTTGATATATGCGGCAAATCATCGGATTATTCGGCAAACGACGATTGGAACGTCAGCAAAATCGACGATCACGAGGATATCGGCGATTTACAGGAAAGCACATTGCAAACGTTACGTGCCGTCCAATAATGCGCATGTTCCCGCAATGACAATCGTCAATAATCGGATTTGTCACGTTATATCAGCGTATTCAATACAATATTTACAGAACACGAGATAAGGAGATCATGATGGTCGATTTCGATGCCGCGGTGGCGGCCGTGCAGGATCCGAACGCAGATCCCGTGTTTCTGGCGAAAATCGCTTACGAAAATCCGGAATTCGGCGCGAATGTGGTTGCCAATCCGCGTGCGTACCCAGGCCTGAAGCGTTGGGTCGCCCAGTTCGGCGACGAACGCGCACGACAGCAGCTGGTCGCGATGGGGTGGCCGGTTCCGCAGGACGGAATCATGCAGCAGGAGGCCGAGACGGCTTCTGAACAGACGCAATACCAGATGCCAAGCGAACAGGCGCAATACCAGCAGCCGCAGCAATCATCGGAAGTGCAATATCAGGCGCAGCACCAGCCGCCGGCAACCCAGCAATGCCAGCCTGAGCCGTTTGCGGCAACACCTGCATCGAATATGGCGAACGATGCTTCGACGGAATACGTCGACCCATATACCAACCCCGCAGACCTGTCTGAAGTGGCTGATTTTTCGCCGATTCAGCCGCAAGAGCCAGTCGCGTCGAATGCTGGTTTCACCGCAGAATTGGCCATGACCACGGAAGATCAGATGCTGATGGCTGAAATCGCAAGCAAAGCTCCGGAGCTGCACCCCTTCCTTGCGCGCAATCCGCATATCTACCCGGATCTGCTCAACTGGCTTGCCAGTCTCAATGATTCCGCCATCAACGCAGCCATCCGTCTGCGACGGTAACCCTTGGTAGAACTTGGCAAAAGCCCGACGAAAGCCGCCAAACAAGGCCTAATAAGGCCTAATAAAAGCCGCTTGCATTGGTAAGCTTTCGTACCATAATATGTTCGTTGCGCCGTCATCCTCATTTATGGATTGACGACGCAACATGTATCGCGGCGCGAAGGAAATCAGCGCTGTTCGAAAGTGAAGAACTGGTCTCCGATACGCACCGTGCAAGGCGCGTCAAGCTTCATCGGCTTGCGTTCGACCTTGATCTCCTCATTGCCTTGAATGATGTACGTGCCGTTGAGCGAACCGTAATCCTCGATCCACAATACGCCATCCTGATCGAAGCTGATCGCCGCATGATTGCGTGAGATGGTGCGCGTCGGATCCTCCAACTTCACGAATTTCGCGCCTTCCGGCACTTCAGCGGAAGGCTTGCGTCCCAGCAGCACACCCATATCGACGATCACTTCCTGGCCGGTCTGCTCGTTGTAAAGCACATACTCCAGCTTCGGCTGCTTCATGGTGAATGCCGAAGACAGCACCGTGCCATCCCAGTCGATGTCATCATCGTCATTGACCGGTTCGACGTCAGACGGTTCCAGCGCTGCGGCAGCCTGTTCCACCGGCTGTATGTTCGCCGCATACGATTCCGTGGATTCCTGCACATTTTCCAATGCTTGGAATGCTTGGGATTCCGGTGATTCGTACGTTGGCTGCGATGTTGGCTGCGACTGCGCAGCCTCCGCCATGGCGGGCTCAACGAGAGAAGACATTACTGTGGCATCATCGTCATACCAACCTGGTTCAGGTGGAGGCGGATATGGAAGAAAGCTCATACCTTCATTGTAATTTGCCATGCGATTTTGCGATGAAGATATCCGCTCTGCAATACGTACGGTTCCGCAATAGGCTGACTGTTGTCGTAGGGATCGCAGCAACTGCAGTTCCGCATTAAAAATAGTTCCGCATTAAAAAATGGGGATCAGCTGTTTCCAGCCAATCCCCATTCATGTATTGAGATGATTTCAGACGTTATGCCATTCCATCATCGCTTTTCGGATCACAGGGTGTCGCCCAAATCCATCTGACCGCCATTGTCGTCCAGGAAGTCATCCGGATTGAAGTCGTCGCCGAGCTTCAGATCTCCGAAGTCGATGTTCGAGAAGTCGACTTCGGACAGATCGGCGTCGCCGAAGGCGGCATCGGACTCGTCGCCACCCAAACCGAAGTTCGGGTAGATGGTGTCGCGAATGGCCTTGTCAGGCTCGACCACGGCGTTACGGTAACGGGCAAGGCCGGTACCTGCCGGGATGAGCTTACCGATGATGACGTTCTCCTTGAGGCCCTTGAGGTCATCGACCTTCTGGCTCAGAGCGGCTTCGGTAAGCACGCGGGTGGTCTCCTGGAAGGAAGCCGCGGACAGCCAGGAATCGGTTGCCAGCGAGGCCTTGGTGATGCCCATCAGCTCCGGACGACCGGCAGCAGGCTTGCCACCTTCCTTCACGGCCTTCATATTGGCGGCCTTGAAGCGGGCCTGATCCACCAGTTCACCCGGAAGAAGGTCGGTATCGCCGGAATCGATCACCGTGATACGACGCAGCATCTGGTGCACGATGACCTCGATGTGCTTATCGTGGATATCCACGCCCTGGGAGCGGTACACGGTGTGCACTTCCTCCACAATGTTCACCTGGGCTGCACGCGGGCCGAGGATGCGCAGGATCTTCTTAGGATCGACGGAGCCTTCGATCAGCTGGGTGCCGGCTTCGACATGATCGCCGTCCTTGACCATCATCGGGGCGCGACGGGTCACCGGGTAGGCGATCGGCTCGACGGAATCGTCGTCCGGCTTCAGGATGACCTGACGGCCGCGCTCGGTATCTTCCACCTTGACCACGCCAGCGAACTCTGCGATCGGGGCCTCACCCTTCGGAGTACGGGCTTCGAAAAGCTCGGTAACACGAGGAAGACCCTGGGTGATATCGGATGCGGAAGCAACGCCACCGGAGTGGAAGGAACGCAGCGTCAGCTGGGTACCAGGCTCGCCGATGGACTGTGCGGCCACGATGCCAACGGCCTCGCCGACATCCACCAGCTTGTTGGTAGCCAGCGACCAGCCATAGCACTTGGCGCACACGCCGCGCTTGGATTCGCAGGTAAGCACGGAACGGGCCTTGACCTCTTCCACGTCGTGGGCAACAAGATCGTTGAGCACGTCCATGGACAGCGCGTCACCGGCCTTGTACAGCACGGTCTCGCCGTCGGCGGGATCGATCACGTCGGTTGCGAGCAGACGGGAGTACGGACCGCCATCGGCGGCCTTGACCAGATGCAGGTTGCCTTCAGCATCACGCTCGCCGACCTTCATCGTCAGGCCACGCTTGGTGCCGCAATCCTCTTCGCGCACGATTACGTCCTGGGAAACGTCCACCAGACGACGGGTCAGGTAGCCAGACTCTGCGGTACGCAGTGCGGTAT
>ERZ773103.535-NODE-535-length-42983-cov-6.444069_pt1 | contig 42983 bp, 37 predicted proteins | sample MGYA00511118_ERZ773103 | MGnify/ENA primary metagenome ERZ773103 (study PRJEB29015, sample SAMEA2737821) | human gut metagenome | biome: human gut; feature: human-associated habitat; material: faeces | place: China | collected 2012 ... | reverse complement strand
GGATAACGTCCGGTGGAGGCGACTCCAAGGATAGTGCAACAGAAATATACCGCCATATCTGATATGGTAAGGGTGGAAGGGCAGTGTAAGAGACTACCGCCTGGCTGGTAACAGACAGGGCATATGTAAACCCCATCCGAAGCAAGGCTGAACCGAAGCATTGACGTGGCCCGCCAGCTTCAGGTAGGTCGCTTGAATGTACTGGCAACAGTGCATCTAGATAGATGATCATCCAACGACATAACCCGGCTTATCGTTCTGCTTATTTTATAGCAGCCAGATTGTTCTGGCTGTTTTTTTATCCCAACGGGTTTTCTTTTTTTGGATTGATATGTGCTTGCGGAATCATTTTTAGAAAAATTTTAGAAGTACATTGATATTCTTGCAGTGAAAAATACAAATAAAAAATGCAAATCATAAAATCTTTCTTAAAAGATTGTAGTTCGGTTGACAGTTGATACACATAAGGTTACCATTGTTATAATGCGACTGAAAAGTAGAAAATGAGGTGGTTTTTTGCGAGAACGAATGGAACGGTTTATGGCGGGTCGATATGGGATGGATCAGCTGAACAGATTTTTGAATATGGTATCGCTGATCGTATTGATCGTGTCAATGTTTGTACGGATACCGATAATTTTTTATATCGCGGTAGCCCTTTTGATCTGGACTTATTTCCGCACATTTTCCAGAAATGTTGGAAAACGATATGAAGAGAATGAGCGTTTCCTTCGTGTTACGGGAAAGATAACCTCACGATTCCGTAACCGGCGCTATTATCAGGAACAGAAGAAGATCTATCATTATTTTTACTGTCCTGGTTGTCGGCAGAAGGTGCGTGTTCCACGGGGAAAAGGTAAGATTTGTATTACCTGTCCGAAATGCAGGATGGAATTTGTACGCAGGAGTTGATCAGTATGTTTGGATATATCAATATTAACAGAGCAGAAATGTCAGAAGAAGATATGAAGATCTATCAGTCTTATTACTGTGGCTTGTGTCAGATTCTGCGCAAGAACAGCGGAATACGGGGACAGATGCTTCTCAATTATGATATGACATTTCTGATCGTTCTCTTATCAGGATTATATGAACTGGAAGATCATGAAAAAGAGTTTGTATGCGCGATACATCCGGGAAAGAAGAAACTTGCCAGAGTCAATGAGGCGACGCAGTATGCTGCGAAGATGAATGTGATCCTTGCCTATCACAATCTGGAAGATGACTGGCGGGATGACCGGGCATATGCAAAGCGCGCTATCTCACAGATAATCCGCAAAGATTATCTGAAGATCGTCCGTGAATATCCGAGACAGGCAGAAGCGTTGGAGAAATATATGCACAGGCTGATCGATCTGGAGCAGACCAAAGAGACAAATCTGGATCTTGTAGCAGGGATTACGGGCGAGATGCTGGGCGAGATCTTTGCCTGGAAAGAGGATATCTGGGCAGAAGAACTTCGGTGTCTGGGCTTTTACCTTGGAAAATTCATCTATTTGATGGATGCCTATGAGGATCTGGAGAAAGATGAAAAAGGCGGAAAACACAATCCGTTTCTGGATCTGCAAAAAGAAAACCCAAAGGATTATGAAACGATATCCAAGCTGATCCTTACCAGTATGATGTCGGAGTGTTCCAAATCCTTTGAGCGACTTCCTGTATTGCAGAATGCAGACATTATTCGAAATATTTTGTATTCCGGTGTCTGGTCCAAATATGAATATATACAGCTGAAAAAGAAAAAGAGGAGGAAGAATCGTGAAAAATCCGTATGAGATATTAGGCGTTTCTCCTGGAGCAACAGATGAAGAAATAAAAAAGGCATACAGGATGATGAGTCGGAAATATCATCCGGATGCCAATGTCAACAGTCCGAATGCAGCTTATGCAGAGGAAAAATTTAAAGAGATACAGCAGGCGTATAATCAGATTATGCGTGAAAAACAGCAGGGCTATTCTGGTGGCTATCAAAATTCCTACGGAAGTGGAGGTTATCAGAATAGTGGCTACCAAAATCAGTCCTATGGAAGTGGAAGCTATCAGAATGGCGGTTATCAGAATCAGGGATATGGACAGCAGGGCTATCGGCAGAACACCGGATATGGTGGATTCTATGGTAATCAGTCCTATTATCAGAACCAGAGCCAGAACGATTCGCCACAGATGCGCGCCGCTGCCAATTATATCAGCAATGGTTATTTTCAGGAAGCACTCAATGTGCTGAACGGGATTTCAGAACGCAATGCACGTTGGTATTTTTATGCGGCAGCAGCCAATCAGGGTGCAGGCAATAATGTGACGGCGATGGAATACGCCCGGAAAGCTGTTGAGATGGAGCCGAGCAATCTGGAATATCGTCAGTTCCTTCAGAATCTGGAATTCGGTGGAACCTGGTATCAGAACATGGGGCAGGCTTATCAGAAACCATTCAGCAATGCGGCGGGCATGTGCCTGACCATGTGCTGTCTGTCAGCAGTCTTTAGCGGCATGTGTTGCCGTCCATTCTGTTAGAGGATTTGTTGGTCAGCAGAATTGAAAATGCGATATATCATAAAGATATATTTTAATGAAAGTGTATGTCATGTAACACATGGCATTTACTTTTGATTTCAAATGGGAACGTTCTCATGTGGTAGAACCAAAGTAAACTGTATAATTGGTATATATGTATAAGAAAACAGAGGAAGTATGCAAGATTTTTGATTTTCCTGCTAAAAAAAGAGAAATAAACAGTTGTTTTTAGAAGATAAATGCTAAAAAAAGATTATTTCCTCGTAAAAGGTTTAAAAATGCATAATTTAAAAAGAAAAAAGGAGAAAAAATAGTGTGAAATTCACAATACTGTTTTGCCGGGTTACCAAAAAGCGTCGTAATATGTGCATGATTTTACACAAATTATAATTCTTGACAAATATTTGCTATCATGTGATAATCTCTCCCAACAATAAAACCGAAAGAAAAGTTATTATTGTCAGTATTTATTTTTCAGAATTGCTAATGTTTTGGAAAGGATGAAAACTCATGGAAGAGAAAAAGATTAAATTTACACAGACCAGTGATGTACAGGAATTTGTAAAAGCAGCAGCTGACTGTAATTTTGATATTAATATGCATTACGAAAGAGCTATCGTAGATGCAAAGTCATTTTTGGGCGTATTAAGTCTCGGACTGTCTAAAATTGTAACTGTAAAATATGTAGGACAGAATGGAGCTTTCGAGTCTATACTTGCAAAATATGCAGTTGCATAAACAAAACAGTATTGTATAAAAATCTGGTAATTATTTGTACTGCCGATATCTGGCGGTTTATTGGAACTTCATATGAAGATGAAGAAGTAAAAACAAGATTAAAAAGATGCCTTATTGCAAAAATATGCAATAAGGCGCTTTTTTATATAATAAACGATATACAATGAGAAGGAGCGTTGTAAGGAAAAACCGCAAGACTGGGGATGAATATGAAAAAGTGATTTTTGGAAGCAGCCATATAAACGGGTTCTGTAAGAATGAACCATAAAAGATAGATATTGTACTTAAAGAAAAGATTCGGTACAATGATGCTTATAACGTAACGGCTGCTTTTCTTATGCAAACAGGAGAGTAATGCTGAAGTATAGAGAAAGAAAAAGAAAGACAGAGAGGAAATAATCTGATTTTGTAAGTAGCATGATGGATACAGATACACAGCCAAAACAGATCATAAAAATGTCCGTTCGAAATCTGGTGGAATTTATTCTGCGCAGCGGAGACATTGACAACCGAAAAGGAAAAGCTGCGGAGCGGGAAGCCATGCAGGAGGGCAGTCGCATCCACCGCAAGATTCAGCGGCGCATGGGGACGGATTATTATGCAGAAGTTCCGTTGAAAACAGAGATTGAGACAGAAAACTATATCCTGCGTCTGGAGGGCCGGGCAGACGGGATCATCCGACCGGTGGATAAAAAGAAGCTGGTTACCGTCGATGAGATCAAAGGCGTTTACCGTGATGTGCAGGAAATGGAAGAGGCGGTTCCCGTTCATCTGGCGCAGGCAAAGTGCTATGCCTGTATCTACGCAGCGCAGCAAGAACTGGAAGAGATCCGGGTACAGATGACCTATTGCAACATAGACACGGAAGAAATCCGTTATTTCCATTCCGATTATAAATTGCAGGAATTGAAAGAATGGTTCAATGCCCTGATCGGAGAATGGAAGAAATGGGCGGATTTTCAGTACGAATGGGGAATCCGCTGCCGTACATCCTGTCAGGCACTGGCATTTCCCTTTCCTTATCGAAAAGGACAGAAAAAACTGATCACAGATGTCTATCGGACGCTGATCCGTAAAAAAATGTTGTTTTTGCAGGCTCCCACAGGTGTTGGAAAAACGATATCTACCGTATTTCCGGCAGTGAAAGCCGTAGGGGAAGGCTATGGAAACAAGATTTTTTATCTGACTGCCAAGACGATCACAAGAACCGTAGCCAAAGATACCTTTTCCATACTGAAGGAACAGGGCTTGCAGGCGAAAGTACTGGAACTTACGGCAAAAGAAAAAATGTGCGTCTGTGATGAGGCAGACTGCAATCCAATCAGCTGTCCAAGGGCAAAAGGACATTTTGACCGGATCAACGATGCGGTCTATGATCTGCTCAACAGTGACAGAGAACTGGATCGGGAAACAATCCTGCAGCAGGCGGAGCGATTTCAGGTGTGTCCTTTTGAACTGAGCCTTGACACTGCGTTGTGGTCAGATGTCATCATCTGTGATTATAATTATGTATTTGACCCGAATATTTATTTAAAGCGCTTTTTCGCAGAGGAGATCAAAGGCGAGTATTATTTTCTTGTGGATGAAGCCCACAATCTGGTGGAGCGGGGACGTGAGATGTACAGTGCCTGTCTGGTAAAAGAAGATTTTCTGCATCAGAAGAAGCTTCTTCGCAAGTACAACATGAAGCTGGTCTCCCTGCTGGAAAAATGCAATCGACAGATGTTGGAATGGAAACGGGAATGTGAGCGGTATACCGTGTATGAGAATATCGGTGCATTTATCTTTTCCCTTATGCGTCTGGCGGCGGAACTGGATCTGTTTTTCCAGAAAGCCGGGGATTTTCCGGAGCGGAAAGAGATATCGGAATTTTATCTGAAACTGCGGCATTTTATGAATATGTATGAGATTCTGGATGAAAATTATGTAATTTATACGGATTTTGACGTGGAAGGAAATTTCCGATTGCATCTGTATTGTGTGGATCCGGCGAAAAATCTGCAGGAACGGCTGGATCGTGGACTGGCGACGGTATACTTTTCTGCGACATTGCTTCCGGTGCAGTATTACAAACAGCTGTTGAGCACGAGAACAGATAATTATGCAGTGTATGCAGAATCTGTATTTTCGCCAAACCAGCGTCTGCTGGCGGTGGGGACAGATGTGAGCAGCCTGTATACAAGGCGGACGGAAGCGGAGTATCAGCGCATGGCTTCTTATATAAAGAAGACAGCTTCGGCACAGCAGGGAAATTATCTTGTCTTTTTCCCTTCCTATCAGTTGATGCAGGATGTGTTTACCTGTTTTTTGCAACAGAATCTGGGGAAAATGGACTGCATCATACAGGAATCCAATATGACGGAGCAGAAGCGGGAGGAATTTCTGGAAGAATTTCAAAAAGAACGGAAGCAGTCGCTGGTGGCATTTGGCGTTATGGGAGGAATCTTTTCAGAAGGCATTGACTTGAGAGAAGAGCAGCTGATCGGCGTTCTGATCGTAGGAACCGGTCTGCCCCAGATCTGTACCGAACGGGAGATCCTGCGGCGGTATTATGAAAAACAAAATGGAATGGGATTTGATTATGCCTATCTCTATCCGGGTATGAATAAAGTATTGCAGGCAGCGGGGAGAGTGATTCGTACCGTGAATGACAGAGGTATTATCCTGCTCATGGATCAGCGCTTCCGGCGACGGGAATATCAGGAACTGTTTCCGAGGGAATGGAGCGGGCATCACGTCTGTACGCTGGATACAGTAGAAGACCTGCTGGTGGATTTCTGGGAAAATAGGATATAGAAAACAGCAGATATGTCAGAGACTATTTTATTATGTCATGACATATCTGCTGTTTTGATATATGAAAAAATTTGTTAATACATAAATGTTTTATGAGGTTTCTGGCTTCAGAAGACTTACTCTTATAAACGATTAATATTTACAGCGACAACGTAGGCAGCAGCTCTAAAAATTTTACTGTTGCATCTGTGATCGGTAACGATGGATTGATCGCTGCCACGATCTGACGGGAAGGCATCTTTTCCTTCACTTTTAATGTGATCAGGTCTTTGGAATTCGACAGAAGACAATAATCCGGCACAAAAGCAATGCCAAGACCGATCTTGGCCAGATCGATAAGCAGGTCATTGCTGCTCAGTTCCACATCCGGCAGAAGCTCCAGCTGGTGCTGCAAAAACAGGTTGTGCAGGAACTCACTGGTGGTGCATTTCCGATCCAGCGTAAGGATTGGATAATCTTTGATCTCCGAGAGGGAAAGCTCTTGATTTTCCAGAGGAAAATATGTCGGATTCGACACAAACACATCCCGGAATTCCCAGATTGTCTTTTGGATATAAGACTGGTTCAGACGGGCATTTGGAGAGTTTGTCACAATCATATCTACCTTTCCCTGTTCCAGCAAATCTACGCAGGCCAGGGAAGTGGCATTAGTAACCTTGATAGGAACTTTTGGATATTTTTTATGGAACTGTTTCAGATGCGGTACCAGAAGATAGCGGCAGATCGTATCACTGGCTCCGATATGAAGCTGTCCGAGACCGAGGCTCTGGCGGTCTGTCAGCTGATTTTCCCCGCGCTGGATCAGATTCATGGCAGGCTCGATGTGCTTCAGCAGCACTTTGCCCGCCGGAGTGAGCTGTACCCGTTTCGTGCTGCGGATGAAAAGCGGCTGCTCCAGCTTGCGTTCCAGCGTCTTGATGGACTGGCTGACCGCGGACTGGGAAATAAAAAGATGTTTGCTTGCCTCAGAAAAGCTCAAAGAGGTTGCAACATAGTAAAAAACTTTATATAATTCATAATTGATATCCATAAGTAAAAAAGACTCCTTTGTTGATACTCTTATGCTTATTATATCATAAGCAAAATCGGCTTATGATCAACATTCGCCGTTCGTCAATCATGCGAGCATGTTGACTTTCTTACGCTTATTATATCATAAAGTACAGCTTATAGGTGCTTAATATTCAGTAAGCATAAAAAACATGTTTTACGTAGAAAAACAATATATTAACTTATCTTATAGAAAGAATTAAATATATTAATTTTTCTAATCTCTAAAAGTACGTTATACTTATGCTGATATCAAAGATACTGACAGAATTTTCTGATGCATGCCTGAAACATCCCGGACAGTGATTCCGGAGATAAACGTTTCTGCATGTATTGAAAAATGAACGCCCGGTAAGATTCATTCAGAGAAGATTCCGGGAGAACATCTGATTGTTTGGAGGAAAAATATGAGCAATGTTCGCAGAGTATATGTAGAAAAGAAACCCGCTTATGCGGTAAAAGCGCAGGAATTGCAGGCAGAGATTAAAAGCTATCTCGGCATTTCCACAGTGACAGGCGTGCGTGTCCTGATTCGCTATGACATTGAAAATATTTCTGATGAAACATATAAAAAAGCACTGGTAACCGTATTTTCTGAACCGCCGGTAGATACCGTGTATGAAGAGAATTTTGATCTTGGTAATGCAAAAGCATTCAGCGTGGAATTCCTTCCGGGACAGTTCGACCAGAGAGCAGACTCTGCAGAACAGTGCGTGAAATTGTTAAATGAAAATGAGGAGCCAGTCATTCGTACTGCCACTACTTATGTGATTGAGGGAGAAGTAACCGATGAGCAGTTAGAGGCGATCAAGCACCACTGCATCAACCCGGTAGATTCCAGAGAGACAGGCATGGAGAAACCACAGACGTTGGTAACTGAGTTTGAAGAACCGGCAGACGTTATCGTATTTGACGGGTTCAAAGATATGCCGGAGCAGGAACTGAAAGCGCTGTATGACTCACTGAACCTTGCTATGACATTCAAGGATTTCCTGCACATCCAGAATTATTTCCACAATGATGAGCACAGAGACCCGACCATGACAGAGATCCGTGTGCTGGATACTTACTGGTCTGATCACTGCCGTCATACAACATTCTCAACAGAATTAAAAGAAGTAACCTTTGGCGAAGGCGATTACAAGGAGCCAATGGTTAAGACTTATGAAGAATATGTTGCCACCCACAAAGAAATCTACAAAGGCAGAGACGACAAATTCATCTGTCTCATGGATCTTGCCCTTATGGCCATGAAAAAACTGAAAAAAGAAGGCAAACTCAACGATCAGGAAGAATCTGACGAGATCAATGCCTGCAGTATCGTCGTTCCGGTAGAAGTAGACGGAAAGACAGAAGAGTGGCTGGTAAACTTTAAAAATGAGACACATAACCATCCGACAGAAATCGAGCCGTTTGGTGGTGCAGCTACCTGCCTTGGCGGCGCGATCCGTGATCCGCTGTCAGGCCGTACTTATGTATATCAGGCAATGCGTGTTACCGGAGCGGCAGATCCTACCGTATCTGTAAAAGATACCATCGAAGGAAAACTTCCGCAGAAGAAGATCGTCCGCTCCGCAGCAGCAGGATACAGCTCCTACGGAAACCAGATCGGTCTGGCTACCGGCTATGTAAAAGAGATCTATCATCCGAATTACGTTGCAAAACGTATGGAGATCGGTGCCGTTATGGGCGCAGCTCCGAGACGTGCGGTACAGAGAATGACTTCTGATCCGGGAGACATCATCATCCTTCTGGGCGGTCGTACCGGTCGTGACGGCTGTGGCGGTGCAACAGGATCATCCAAAGCCCACAATACACAGTCTATCGACACCTGCGGCGCAGAAGTTCAGAAAGGTAATCCGCCGACAGAGCGTAAGATCCAGAGACTGTTCCGCCGTGAGGAAGTAAGCTATATCATTAAAAAATGTAACGACTTCGGTGCAGGCGGTGTATCCGTAGCCATCGGCGAGCTGGCAGACGGACTTCGCGTACAGTTGGATAAAGTTCCGAAAAAATACGCAGGTCTTGACGGAACAGAGATCGCTATTTCTGAATCCCAGGAGCGTATGGCTGTCGTGATCGCACCGGAAAACGTAGAAAAATTCCTTGCCTATGCAGCAGAAGAGAACCTGGAAGCAGTAGAGGTAGCTGTTGTTACCGAAGAACCGCGTCTGGTTCTGAATTGGAGAGGCAAAGAGATCGTAAATATCTCCAGAGCATTCCTGGATACCAACGGAGCGCATCAGGAGACAAACGTAGCAGTTGATATCCCGTCCAAAGCAGACAGCGTTCTGGTTCAGCCGGAAGTAACTGATGTCCGTGCAAAATGGCTGGATACATTAAAAGACTTAAATGTATGCTCACAGAAAGGCCTGGTGGAAATGTTCGACGGTTCCATCGGCGCAGGCAGCGTATTTATGCCATACGGCGGTAAATATCAGCTGACAGAGACACAGAGCATGGTAGCAAAACTTCCGGTCATGACCGGTAAATGTGATACGGTAACGATGATGAGTTATGGATTTGATCCGTATCTGTCATCCTGGAGCCCGTACCACGGAGCTGTCTATGCAGTACTGGAATCCATCAGCCGCATCGTGGCAGCGGGCGGAGATTATCATAAGATCCGCTTTACTTTCCAGGAATACTTCCGCAGAATGAGCGAAGAACCATCCCGTTGGAGCCAGCCGTTTGCAGCACTCCTTGGCGCTTACAGCGCACAGATGGGATTCGGACTTCCGTCTATCGGAGGAAAAGATTCCATGTCTGGAACATTTAATGATATCGATGTTCCGCCTACATTAGTATCCTTTGCAGTGGATATTGCAAAACAGCAGGATATCATCACACCTGAGCTGAAAAAAGCAGGCAACAAGCTGATGATGATCACAATTGATAAAGATGCTTATGATCTGCCGGATTATGAGAAAGTTATGAAGCTGTATGATGTTGTATACAACATGATTCAGGAGAAAAAACTGGTATCCGTATATGCACTGGATGCAAAAGGTCTCATCGCAGCAGTCAGCAAGATGGCATTCGGTAATAAGCTGGGCGTATCCATCCGTGGATGCCTGAAACCGGAAGAAGCATTTGCACCGGGATTTGGTAACCTGATTGCTGAGGCAGCGCCGGAAGATACCGATGCGATCAAAGCCGCTTTCGAGGCAGCAGGACTTCGTGCAAACGTATCCATCGTCGGATCTGTTCTGGATGAGCAGGTATTTCGTTATGGCGATGTGGAGATTTCCATGGAGGAAGCTCTGGATGCATGGACAGGCACACTGGAGAAAGTATTCCCGACCCGTGCGACAGAAAACAAAGAAGAAGTCCAGACAGGACTTTATGATACAAAAGACATCTATGTATGCAAACATAAGATCGCGCGTCCGACCGTATTTGTTCCGGTATTCCCGGGTACAAACTGCGAATACGACAGCGCAAGAGCATTTGAGCGAGCAGGCGCAGATGTCACTACAAAAGTATTCAGAAACCTTTCCGCAGAGGATATCCGTGAATCTGTAGATGTATTTGAGAAAGCAATCAGCCAGTCTCAGATCATCATGTTCCCGGGTGGATTCTCCGCAGGTGATGAACCGGAAGGATCTGCAAAATTCTTTGCAACCGTATTCCGGAATGAGAAGATCAAAGAGGCAGTTACAAAACTGTTGAACGAGAGAGACGGTCTTTGTCTCGGTATCTGTAACGGTTTCCAGGCACTGATCAAACTGGGGCTCGTTCCGAATGGGGAGATTGTAGAGCTTGACGAGAATGCTCCGACACTGACCTACAACACCATCGGACGTCATATCTCCAAGATGGTCTACACAAAAGTAGTGACCAACAAATCCCCGTGGCTGGCAGGCGCAGAGCTTGGCAAAGTATACACAAGTCCGGCATCCCATGGAGAAGGTCGTTTCGTAGCACCGAAAGAATGGCTGGATAAACTGTTCGCAAATGGTCAGGTAGCGACTCAGTATGTCAACGAAGCAGGCAATCCGACTATGGATGAAGAATGGAACGTCAACGGTTCTTACATGGCGATTGAAGGTATCACAAGTCCGGATGGACGTGTCCTCGGTAAGATGGCGCACGCAGAACGCCGTGGCGATGCAGTTGCAATGAACATTACAGGTGATCAGGACATGAAACTGTTTGAGTCCGGTGTAAACTACTTCAAATAAAAACAGCAGGGTTATCTTATGTTAGAACTGGTGGCTGCTTTGAAAAATGATAGGATGCTAATTTTAACAGCAGAAAAAGAAAATCGTATAACATGAGAAGAAAATACCAGTTGGTTCGATGAACTAGCTGGTATTTTTTAATATACAGAGGTATAATGTGCGTAAGCATTGAGCAGTGTCAGATAACATTAATTAAACAGAATATTGTGCTTGCACAAAAGATTCTGTTTAATTAATGTTTGTCTGATAGGGCGAAAGCCCGTCAGTGAAAGAAATCTTTGATTTCTTGAATGGATACTGCGGAGTAAGAGAATGTGTATACACATTGAGCAGTGTCAGGAAAAATTATTTTAGGAGGAATCATCATGGGAAAATTGATCAACGGTATTCATCATGTGGCATTAAAATGCAAAGGTGTAGAAGAATTTCAGAAAACGATTCATTTTTATAAAGATATTTTAGGTCTTGATGTGGCAAGAACGTGGGGAAGTGGAACAGATGCCGGTATCATGCTGGATACAGGCTGTGGCATTCTGGAGATTTTTGCTTCCGCAGAGGAGGATCTTCCGCAGGGAGCCATCCGGCATTTTGCACTGGCAACAGATGATGTGGACGCATGTATCGCAGCGGTAAGAGAAGCAGGATATGAAGTGACTGTAGAACCAAAGAGCATGGCGATTCAGTCAGAACCGGAATTCCCGATCCGTATTGCATTCTGTATCGGATCGGTAGGGGAAGAAATCGAATTCTTTCATGTGAGATAACAGAATATATTTTAAATGATGGAACAGCAGTTGTTGAAAGAGTGACAGCTGCTGTTTTTTGAACATGTTGGCGTTATACATATATTTACATAAAATAATACAATAAACAGATAATAATAAAAATATTCGATAAATAAACAGAAAACTATTGACAAAAATAAAAAGTGAATATATAATTAAATCATCAAAAGAAACAAGAGATTAAAGACAGGAGGACAGTCCAATGGGCTAGATGATTTTCCCTAACTTTAAAACCAAAAGCATTAAGTATCACGTCTATTCCGAAAAGGAAAGATAAGGTCGAGCGATTGATTCCATCGAATATAAGTTGGGAGAGGACAACTGAATAAGAGAACAGGAGGTTATACAGTGAAACTTCAGTTTAACAGTTAAAAGAGCTATCTAATGACGAGAAAGTTAGATAGCTCTTTTACATGTCTAAAAATAGTAGCTATTCAAATGAAATGTAAAAAATAGTTGAAAAAAGTAGGTGCTTATGATATACTACGAAAAAGCATATTTCTAACAATCTTGTCTAAAAGGAAATTCTTCCTGTCTCAGACATATCATAATCACCAGATCTCAGAACTGTATCTTCAGAAATTCATGCTTTTATTTCAAAAAATCAAAACAAAATAATGAGGAGGACACTGTATGGGAAAAGGAAAGACTTATGCAGAAACATCCAAAACAGGAAAGGCGGATGTGATCTTAAAAGCATTCTGGAGAGACAACGACCGGTTTGCCGATCTGTTCAACGCAACTGTTTTTGAGGGAGATCAGGTACTGAAGCCGGAAATGCTGCAGGAGGCAGATACGGATGTATCCGGAACGATCCGGACAGCATCATCTGATGATATCTCATTGAACCGGAACAGGGATGTGATCAAAAAAACAGCGGATGACATCCGATGAATTCCTGTTAGGGATGCGGAAAGAAGACCGTTTGCAGCCGATCATAACGATCGTTGTATGTTATTCCGAGGATATCTGGGACGGACCGGTGTGCCTGAAGGACATGATCGTAGATATGCCGGAGAAGATTGAGAAAGTATTTTCAGACTACAAGATGAACCTGGTACAGATCCGTGACAGCGGACAGTATATCTTTCATAACGAGGATGTAAAAAATCTGTTTGAGGTTTCGAGGATGATTTATGAAGAAGATTTCCAGACATTAAACAATACTTATAAAGACAAAAGATTAAACGGAGAAATGGTAAGATTGATAGGGAAAATCACAGGAATAGATGTATTGGATGAATTTGAAGAAGATGAAGAAGTGGAGGGAAGCAAAATGTGCAGAGCATTGGAAAACTTAAAGGAATCTGGAAGAGCAGAAGGAAGAGCGGAAGGAGAATTAAATAAAATAAAAGAACAGATTCAAAAAAAGATTGCGAAGGGGAAAACAGCTGAAGTGATAGCAGAGGAATTAGAGGAAGAGATAATTGTAATCCGAAAATTAATAAAAGAGATGAATTTATAGGAGTGTAGAAATACTTGAAATAAGGCTACCGCAATCCCGCTGGCTTTAGACGGTGGGTTAAGGTAGCTAAAAGTGGCAGTTGGTGTTATAATTGCCCATAGACCAGGTCAAAGCTCTGGACAAAAAAGTGATTATTTAAATATAGGAAAGCAAGGAAGGTAGAGAGAATATATGCTGGAAAATGATTATATCGTCAAACAGATAAAAGAGATGACGCGGGCACTGATCAATATGCTGTTCCATGTAGACACAGACAGTCCCACAGAAGACCTGCTGGATACCCAAAGCGCCAAAGAACAATACCGGGAATTATGCCGCCTTGCTGATCAGGGAGAACTGAATGAAGCAGGCAATGAATTGTATGATCTGTTGGAAGCGGAAGAAAAAGAAGCATTAAAGATTGCATTATTGTATTATTCTTATATCAATGATAAGGACAGCGCATTTCTGGAAGCTCATGACTATGACAGAGACGAGATCAAGTCAGATCTGAAAGATCTGGTGGAACGATGTGGAATCATTGGCATATCAGATGTTTTTCTTCGGTAATGGAAAATGCCATTAAAAAGTGTATAAGAATATATTAAAAGAGCTGTTTGCTGATGGCAACTGGGATTTTATCTCAGTGCCTGTCCTCAGGCAGCTTTTTCTTTTGCTGTATAATAGAATTCATTTCTACCTTTGATATAGAATCATAAAATCAAAAAACAGACGATGATTGTATGTGTGATGGTATATTACTAAATTGTATAAAAATAAATAAATAATATAAAAAATATATTAAAATCAGACAATTTAAAATAAAATAAAAAAGTTTCAAAAAAGTGTTGACAAAATGATGTAAAATTCATATAATAAAGACAACAAAAAACAAGAGACACGAAATACAACAGACAAAGGAAGTTTAATCCTGGCGGAAGAGCCGCAAACAAAAAAAGAGTATCATTCGTATCTTGAGAACACAGGAGGATAGTCCAATGGGATAGTTAGTTGACTTACATAAAAACCACTCATGAAGTGTTGATCATAGATGATGCTAAGAAGGAGTGATGAATATGAAAGGCAGAGGACCATAGTCCAGGGACAAAAAATTAAGAAACAGGAGGACAGTCCAATGGGATAAGCAGTTGACCAATAAATTCTTTTATATGCAATCGTTGGCGAGGGAGATAACGAGTATAAGGAAATGAGGTAATTCCATTGAGAAGATAAATGAAAATCTTCAGAAAACTGAATATTGAGAACAGGAGGTTATACAGTGAAACTTCAGTTTAACAGTTAAAAGAGCTATCTAATGACGAGAAAGTTAGATAGCTCTTTTACATGTCTAAAAATATAAAATTTTCTGTACAATACATATATTATAGGTAATTGCGAAACAAGTTCGCAATCCTGATTAAAAATGCGGTAAGAATACTGCAATGCAGGATTCTTAAGATAAGGAGCAGGAGATATCAAAATTAGACATGAAAAAAGACTTCCCAGATGGACTGCGAAGAAAAGATGATATGAATATCGAATATCATGCAATTAAAGGCTTTAAACTCCGTATGTATTGATGTTTATGAATTTTATCCGCAACAAGTACGGTAACAAGCTGTGTGATTCCCGCGAACCTCGTTTTACACCAGGATAGGCGCGGAGATTTTTCTCAGGATAAATATAAATCATTCGTTCGCAGGAAGAAGTGGTGCACGGATTATCACAGTGGCATTTACGATAAGTTTTTCCAGTCTGCTTATCACGCATCCATTTCATTTTGGGGCATACAAATTTCATGGTAGGAAGTTTACTTCTTAAATGAGATTTACTGCCTTCCCGTTTCATAGGAAGCGTAGAATCGTGTGGACAGCAGGGAATGCCATTTTCGTTAACTGTGTAGTCAGTTCCTTCCATGGATAATTTTACCCGGAGAGGAATAAAAGCCTTATGAAATCCAATGTCTTCAAAAAGAGATTTATCCTCATCCGGAGAATCCGGTTTCTTTTCTACAACAATATCAGGATGTGCATTTAGGAAATCCTTGTTGTAGAAAGATATGTCGCGGACAATGCCAAGTCCATTTGTGACGATACCGAATTTATAGGCATAACAGAAGTGACCGTTGATGTATAGTGAGGGCTATTTCCGGAATAATTACATATAGTATCGAAAAGGAATGTCTGGCGGTTTTATTATGGATAATGAAAAAATTGAAAACCTTCTGAATTTATCGTTGAACAGTACGCGGGAGGAGCGGGAACGTTCCAGTGTGTTGGAGACCGGCTATTCCAGCCAGGAAGATACATGGGAAGTGATCATTAAATTTTCCGGGGAGTTTCAGGAACTGCTGCAGAAATTCCCCCAGATCAGAGGTCAGGAACTGCTGTATCAGTATGCACTTCTGATCGTGCCGGAGTCGATGGTAGACATTGTGGCAGCAGATATGCAGGTGGCATACATGGAGAAGCCGAAGAGGTTATTTTTTGCCGAACGGAATGTTTTCTGTAATCTGACGAAAGATAGTGACCAGATAAAAAACAGATTTGTAAATCGAGTAGAAGAGAATATGGTTCTGTCATCCACTCAGTTTTCTGATGACACCGGCAAAGGTGTAATCATTGCCATTATTGATTCAGGTATCGACTATGCGCATCCGGATTTTTGCAATTCGGATGGAAGTACAAGGATTCTGGAACTGTGGGATCAGACCTTGAACCGGGTGTATACGCAGGTGGAGATTAATGCAGCATTACAGGCTCCAACGGAGCAGCAGCGGTATGAACTTGTGCCAAGCCGGGATATTTCCGGCCATGGAACCCATGTGGCCGGGATCGCAGCCGGAAATGGCAGGGCTTCCGGGGGGAGATATGTGGGTGTGGCGCCGGAGAGTTCCCTGCTGATCGTGAAGCTTGGCGTGGCAAAGACCAATGGTTTTCCCAGAACGACGGAGCTTATGGCAGCGGTGGATTATGTTCTTCGCAGGGCAGAACAGTATCAGATGCCCGTGGCGGTCAATCTGAGTTTTGGAAATAATTATGGCGGACATGATGGAAGGTCATTGCTGGAAACCTATCTGAATGAAGTGTCCTCTTACTGGAAAAATGTGATCGTTGCAGGGACCGGCAATGAGGGGGCATCCAGGATTCATACGTCGGGGCGATTTTCTATGCAAAATGAGACATCTGTTTTCCTGAAACAGAAAGGAACAACGTCAACAGCGTCAGAAGTAAAATCAGAAGCGATTCCTGCTACAATAAACAATACAGTACCGCAGGATATCCAACTGGCTGTAGGTGCTTATGAAACCGGCTTCAGCCTGCAGATCTGGAAGTCTTATGCGGATGATATGCGGGTTACAGTCATACATCCCAATGGGATCAGCAGCAGCGAGATCCGTCTGGAACAGGGGATACAGCGGATTTATCTGGAGGGTACGGAGCTGCTGGTGTATTACGGAACGCCGCTTCCCTATACGGTCAGTCAGGAAGTGTTTCTGGATTTTATTCCATCCGGAGCGTATGTGGATAGTGGCGTGTGGATTATTCGGCTGACTCCCGGTAGGATCGTGGAAGGAAGTTATGATATGTGGCTGCCCTGGCAGGGTGGACTGAGTGAGGGAACCGGTTTTTTATATCCTACGGAAGAAACAACACTGACGATACCGTCCACCGCAGATAAAGTGATCTCTGTGGCGGCATATGATTCCAGATATCAGACACTGGCAGATTTTTCCGGCCGGGGCTACACGCGCAATCGTACGGAGATCAAGCCGGATGTGGCAGCGCCGGGCGTGGATATTATTGCCGCAGCACCGGGGGGCGGATACGATACTCGGACCGGAACTTCTATGGCAGCCCCATATGTGACCGGGCTTGCAGCGAGGAAGATGCAGCGGGGCATCGTGCAGGGAGAAGATCCCTATTTGTATGGAGAGAAAATCAAAGCGCAGTTTCATCGGGAAGCCCGGCCGCTGGATGTGCGGCGGGAGTATCCGAATCCGGAGCTGGGGTGGGGGATTCTTGAATGAACATGATCTGACAATGATTTCCCGTGCATAAAAAGAGAGGGATGATAAGGACATCAGGGTAAAAATAAGATTTGGATCCGGTTGTTTATGATTAAGAAAAGATGGTAGAATAAGCTTGATTTTAAAGAGGGGTTTTTTTATAATACAGATGTTACAAGACCTGTATGAACTTTATGAAAGGATATAACTTTAACATATGAAAGTAACATACCTGGGACACAGCGGATTTTTATTGGAAACAGACGCAGCATATTTTATGTTTGATTATTATACAGGAAAGATCCCGGAATTAAATAAGGAGAAGCCATTGCTTATATTCTCCAGCCACAGACATCCGGATCACTACAATCGGGAGATCTGGAAGCTCAGAAAACAATATCCGAAGGTGCAGTATATTTTATCAAAGGATATTAATTTTTCACAGAAAGCAGTTACAAAGCTGGGGCTGACAGAAGAAGAGGCTTCCAAAGTGATCCGACTTGCGGGCAATGTTGATCGGACGCTGAAGCTTGCAAACGGACATTCTGTGAGGATCGAGACTTTCCGGTCTACAGATGAAGGCGTGGCTTTTTATCTGACTATCGACAAAAAAACAACGGTATTTCATGCGGGTGATCTGCATCTGTGGCTCTGGGAAGAAGAGGGCAGCGGTTACATGAAGCAGATGGAGAAGAATTTCTATCAGTTTACGCAGAAGTTAAAAGGCCGTCATACAGATATCGCATTTCTGCTTCTTGATCCGAGACTGGAAAATCATACGTTCGATGGCATGGATGCTTATATCGAGATGCTGCATCCGTCTGTCGTATTCCCCATGCACATGTGGGATAAATATTACTGGATCGACCGGTATCTGAAAGCACGGCCGGAGATCAAGAGATCCGGTATCATGAAAAAGACGGAGGCGCCGGGGCAGTCGTTTCATATATAGGGAATAATGAGTGCAAGAGAACCAACATACTTGTATGATTGACGAATGGCGATCATGAACTGCGTTTGTTCATGTTATAACGAGTGCAAGGGAGTCAATATATGCACATGATTGACGAACGGCGAATGTTGATCATCAATTGTTTTTGTTCATGTTAGAATATGATATAAAGTAATAAGTATATAAAATAGATAACAAGGAGAATACCATAATGAAATTTAAAATGATCCACGAAAATTACAACGTATACGACCTTCAGAAATCACTGGATTTCTACAAAGAAGCATTGGGACTGGAAGAGAAACGCAGAAAAGAAAGCACAGACGGTTCTTTTATCATCGTATATGTAGGAAATGATGAGACAGACTTTGAGCTGGAGCTGACCTGGATGCGTGACATGGATCGCCCGTATAATCTGGGAGACTGTGAGTTCCATCTTGCATTTTCAGTTCCGGATTTTGAAGGAGCACATGCAAAACACAAAGAAATGGGATGCATCTGTTTTGAAAATGAAGAGATGGGAATCTACTTTATCGAAGATCCGGATGGATACTGGCTGGAGATCCTTCCGGAGAAATAAAGAGAAAGACAAAAATAGAGTACCTATATTTTTGCTGAATAGCAATAAATATGGGTACTCTATTTTTTACAGGATGATTTATGACACCGTATTTTCCGGTTCTGCTGTCAACAGACTGGTAAACAGAGGAATGACCGGATTAAAATTGTCACGTTTCCACACAGCTACAAGGATCAGTGGATCGCTCTTGTAGATCGGGAAGGAGCGGACGGATACATTTGTGGAGGAGATACAGTTATCATCCAGCACAGAAAATCCCAGCCCGGATTCTACCATGAGGAGCAGGTTCTGTGTACTGGTGGCATAATGGATCTGTTCCGGAATAAATCCGTGAATCTCACAGAGCTGTACGATATGGTCATAAGCCCCTTGGGAGATCTCCGGTTTGATCGCGATCATCGGTTCATTTTTCAGTTCTTCCAGATGGATGTAATCCTTTTTCGCCAGCGGATGAGAGGTGGAAATGACACATTTCGGACTGGATTGGAAGAACGGCTGGTAGATGACTTCAGTGTCAGGATATTCCAGCAGATCAAAGTCCATGGTCAGTGCGATATCGATTTCCCCTTTCAGCAGAGCATTCCGCAGTTCTTTAAATGTTCCACGGATCAGCTGCAACTGGATGTTCGGGTGATGATCCCGCAGAGTATTCAGCGCGTAGGGAAGAAAATTCTCTGAAAGCTGCGATTCGATCACGCCGAGACTGATGGAGCCTTCCTGCCCGAGGCCGGCTTTTTTTGCTTTTTCAATGGCATTTCGTCCCTGATCCAGTAAAACAGAAAGTTCCTGATAGAGAACAGCGCCCCCCGGAGTCAGCCGTACATATTTTTTCGTGCGGGAAAAAAGCTGGATGCCAAGCTCTGTTTCAAGGTTTGATATATTTCTGCTCAGAGAAGACTGCGCAATAAACAGATGATTGGCAGCCTCTGTAAAATTCAGATATTTTGCTACATTCAGAAAACATTCAATCTGAAAAATCGTCACAATACTCTCCTCCAAAAAATAACATATACTTTCGATTCTTCTTTATATATATTTTATACTGATGTCCGTTCCATCACTTTTCCGACATCACAAATAGTTATAAAATGAATTTTCCATACGATATTTCTTGATATACCGACTTTTATTTTCACGTCATATATACAGCGAAAATAGAAATCTTATATGAAAATTGATTTCAGAAATACTCATTTAGAAGATTCCGAGAGTACATGATAAATTATTTGCTATATATTTTAGCATAATCTTATTTTTTATTCCAGTCAAAACAACAAACATAAAACGTTACAAAACGATAGGTAGCAAATATTATCGGACCTATTCTATTCAAATATGTTTGCAGTTTTCAAAAATATGTTTTTCTGTTATACTTTTATCAGTCTGGAATAAAGGATATCAGACAGAAAAGGAGAAAGAACATGAGTTTAAGTTATATGGACATCCGGGAGCAGATCTGTGATGTATGTTATAAAATGTGGCAGCGTGGCATCGTTGCGGCAAACGATGGAAACGTATCTGTAAAGCTGGAGGATGGAAGCGTCTTATGCACGCCGACCGGTATCAGCAAGAGTCTGATCAAACCGGAGATGCTGGTGCGTACTGATATGGAAGGAAATGTGTTGGAAGCGGCAGAAGGGTATCGCCCGTCTTCTGAGATGAAGATGCATTATCGTTGTTATACAGAGCGGGAAGATGTTGGCGCCGTTGTACATGCGCATCCGCCGGTAGCGACCACATTTGCGGCAGCCAATATCGCACTGGATGATTATTGCGTAATGGAAAATATCGTAAATACCGGAGCGGTTCCGGTCGTTCCGTTTGCAACACCGTCTACTGATGAAGTGCCGGAGGCAGTTGCTCCGTATCTGGAAAATCATGATGCCATGCTTCTGGCAAACCATGGAGCACTGACGGTAGGACCGAATCTGACAGCGGCTTATTATAAGATGGAATCCGTAGAGCAGTATGCCAAGACTTCCCTGTATCTGAAGATTCTCGGCGTTTCCAAAGATATGGAACCAAAGGATATCGATACGCTGATCGGTCTGCGGGAGAGATATCACATTACCGGTCGTCATCCGGGATATGTAAAATACAATCAGCTGGAGAAAGTTGAAGACAGACGATAACAGTATATAAAGGAATTGATAATCGTATTAAATATGGAAAGTAGCGGATGTTTTATCATGTTGGAATGATGGAAAGAAAATTTTCAACGACGATTTGAAGTGACATGTTCCATCATATACGTTCAGATTTTTGAGATGAAGATTTTGAATGCATATGAATTAAAATGAAAAAGGAACTAAAATATCACTATAGAAGAAAAGAAGGAATGAAATGAACACCAGACAGATTGAATATTTTCTGGCAGTAGCAGATGAATTGAATTTTACGAGAGCGGCGGAAAAGCTATATGTGTCACAGACGGCCGTTACCCAGCAGATCAAGACGCTGGAGGAACAGCTTGGCGTCAGATTGTTTGAACGGACAAAGAAAAAGGTTATGCTGACTCCTGCGGGAGAGGTATTCCGTGGAGAGAGCCAGGAGCTTTTACATCATATCGATGCGATCACAGAAAAAGTAAAGATGACTTCTGCCGGATTCTCAGGTGTATTGAGTGTGGGATTCGTTATGGGTATGGGTAATACCACCTTGCCGGACAAAATCCGTGTGATCAATGAACATTATCCGAATATCCGGTTAAATTTCCGTTGTCAGGAACCATCAGCATTGCTGAAATCCCTGAAAAACGGAGAACATGATCTGGTATTCATGCCAGTGTTCGATGAACATTATCTGGAGGGGCTGCGCTATAAAGTATACGACAGATATTCCATGGTGGTGTTGCTGCCAAACAGACATATTCTTGCCGGCCGTGAGTCACTGACCCGTTATGATCTGCGAAATGAGAATCTGATTCTCTGTTGTTCTGAGGATGGCAGACTGGGAGAGGAACGGCGGATGCTGGCACCATTTGAAGCAGCAGGAATCCGCCCAAATGTAGTGGCGAAGATCGAGGATGCAGAGTCACTGCTGTTTATGCTGTCTGCCAATATGGGCGTTACAATCTTACCGTCGTATCTTTTCGACCCTTTCCTGCATCATGGAAAATTGCGTGCGGTACCGTTGGTGCCACAGGAAGATTTTATTGATGTGGCTGCGGTGTGGACGCCGGATGACCAGAACCCTTCACTGGCGAAGATACTGCCATTGTTGAATTAGACAGAATAGAAAAACCATATAAAAAAAGATGGTCTTTGTTTTTGAGTGGAAACAAAGATTGGAATATCAGAAATAACGTAAGAGAGGCATCGGATTGTTCCGATGCCTCTCTTAGAAGGGTTAAGGTTTTTTTAAGGGGGTTATTAAGGTTAGGTAAATTACTTTTATTAGGGGGTCCTGCGATGTAAAGGATTGCACATCTCAGGAGGTTTTTCGTAATTTAGGTTTCCTTGGAAATTGTTCTTTCTCAAGGACATGCTTATCATAACCCATGTTTTAGAGAAAGAGAAATGAAAAAATAAGTCTCAATAATAAGAAAAAGTTATTAGTTAAGATTTCCTTTAGAAATGAATGGCAAAAATAATGCAAGAATTACAGAAAAAATCCGGATACATAAAATTTTTTGTTCGTTTTGACTGGAAATGTGAAGAAGAAATAAAATAAAAAATTTGAAAAAACTGTTGCGTTGACGCAGGAAATGCAAGATGATACACTGTTAAAGATTGGTTTTCTATTTATATGTTGAAAAATCTTTGCCTGATTTTACTTTCGGGGATATAAAACGAAAAATATATGTTAAGACTTGTACTGCCGATGAAAGACGGTGGAATATGGACTCATATGAAAAAAGAAAATTTGTATAGTTGAAAAGGAATTGAGAAACCAATGTTGATCATGGTAACTGGGGGCAGCGGCAGTGGAAAGTCGGAATTTGCGGAACGATGCTGCATGGAGCTTTGCCCAGGGGAAAAAATATATATTGCGACAATGCAGCCTTTTGGAAAAGAAGGGGCTGCACGGATACAGCGACATAAAAAATTGAGAGCAGGGAAGCATTTCCAGACGGTAGAATGTTATACAGATCTGGAGAAGCTTATTTTAAATGCTCAGACAACATTATTGGAATGCTTGTCGAATCTGACAGCAAATGAAATGTTTACCAATGGGCTGAATGAGAAGCAGACGGTGGAAAAGATCCTGTCAGGCATACGGCATCTGCAAAGGCAGACGAAGTATCTTGTAGTCGTGACCAACGATGTATTTTGTGACGGGATTTCCTATGAACAGGAAACAGTGCGGTACATGAAAGCGCTGGGTAAGGCAAATGTGCAGCTTGCAGCGATGGCGGATATAGTTTGCGAGGTAGTGTGTGGGATTCCGCTCTTTTTAAAAGGCATAAGATGAAATATTCTTTACTGACAGTAGGGGAAATGGATCATAACTATATTGCGGCGAACTGGAAATAATAGCGACATTTCCCGAAGAAGGAGTTTTAGAAAGATGAATCTTTTGAAAAATATTGCGGTGGCATTTTCTATGTATTCAAAGATACCTATGCCGCAATTTGCATGGACAAAAGAAAATATGCGTTATGCACTCTGTTTTTTTCCACTGATAGGAGCGGCTGTGGGCGTGTGCGTATGGATCTGGGGACAGCTAAGTTTCAGACTGCCCTTTGGAAATCTGTTTGTGACGGGGGTATTTCTGTTAATCCCTGTGATCGTAACAGGTGGCATTCATCTGGATGGATTGCTGGATACGTCGGATGCTTTGAGTTCCTGGCAGCCGAGGGAGCGGCGACTGGAGATCTTAAGCGATTCCCATGCGGGAGCTTTCGCGATTATCGTATGCTGTTCTTATTTTATTGCGGCACTGGCAGTCTGGTCGGAGGTAACGACAGATTTGCTGTTAGTACTGGCTGGAGGATATTGCCTCAGCCGTTCCCTCAGTGGATTTGGCATTGCCACATTTCCCTGTGCGAAAAGCAGTGGTCTGGCAGCAACTTTTGCGGACCAGGCGGATAAGAAAAAATGCAGAGTGATCCTGCTCTGTGAAGCTATCGCATCCAGTCTGTTTATGATAGGGATGCAGCCGTTATGCGGAATACTGGCGGTGGCAGCAGCATGGCTGACCATGCTTGGGTGCCGAAAGATGTGTATGAACAAATTTGGCGGCATTACAGGTGATACGCAGGGATTTTTCCTGCAGATCTGTGAGCTGCTGATGGCATTTGCAGCCGTGATCGGAAGTAAGGTGTTTATAATCAATTATTAAGAGAAAGACTAGTGAAGAAAATTTTGTATTTATAAAGACAGACGACAGGGGAATAGAGGAGATACGGGAAGTAATGATATTAATAACAGGCGGTGCATACCAGGGGAAATGTCTGTTTGCAAAACAGCTGATAAGTGACAATAAAATGTTTTCAGGAATAGAAAACGATATGTCAGAAAATGTATCGAATACTGAAACAGTGGCGGATACTGTTGCGATTTGTAACCAAATTCATATCGCAGATGAACATACTACAATAGAAGAAATACAGATGGCACATATCTGGGATCATTACCATCTGTGGGTCGCTGAGCAGCTGCGGGGAAATAACGATCCTTGGCAGCAGACGCAGCAGGTGCTGGAGAAAAATCCGGATATCATCATCTGCTCCACAGAGCTTGGATGCGGGATCGTGCCCATTGAAGAGTTTGACCGAAACTGGCGTGAAGTTACGGGACGGCTGTGCTGTATGCTGGCAAAGGAAGCAAAGGCGGTATACCGTGTAAATTGCGGTATCGGCATGCAGATCAAGTAGTGATAAAGATAAATTATTAAAAGCAGTATTTCTGTATAATGTGTTGAAAAACCAGGACTATATACTGAAAACAATAGACAACAACAGACAATAGTAAATATTAAGCAGGAAGGAAATAACAAATTTGGCTGGATATGAAATAGAAACATGTGTGGAGCGTGTGATTTTGGTAGGTGTCAGCCTACGGGATGACGATGATACAGAAGATTCTCTGGCGGAGCTTGGGGAGCTGGCAGCGACTGCGGGAGCAGAAGTGGTTGGAACGGTCATTCAGCAGCTGGATCAGATCCATCCGGGAACTTATGTGGGCAGCGGAAAGCTGGAAGAGATCCGGGATCTTATCTGGGAGCTGGATGCTACCGGCATCATATGTGATGATGAACTTTCTCCGGCGCAGCTGCGGAATATGGAACAGATCCTGGATACCAAAGTCATGGATCGGACACTGATCATTCTGGATATTTTTGCGGCACGGGCAAGAACCAGCGAAGGTAAGATCCAGGTAGAGCTGGCACAGTTAAAATACCGGCTCAGCCGTCTGACGGGACTGGGACGGTCTCTGTCACGACTGGGAGGCGGTATTGGAACCCGTGGACCGGGAGAGAAGAAACTGGAGATGGATCGTCGTCTGATCAATCACAGAGCAGCACAGCTGAACCGGGAACTGAAGGATGTGATCCGCCATCGGGAGGTCAACCGTACCCGACGTATGGAGACCCATACGAAAGTGGCAGCCATCGTTGGATACACCAATGCCGGAAAATCCACGCTTTTGAATACTCTGACCGATGCAGATGTATACGAAGAGGATCAGCTGTTTGCGACGCTGGACCCTACCACACGACTGCTGGAGCTTCCGGACGGACAGAGCCTGATGCTTACTGACACGGTAGGATTTATCCGCAAGCTTCCCCACCATCTTGTAGATGCGTTTAAAAGCACATTGGAAGAGGCAAAGTATGCGGACTTTATCCTGCATGTGGTAGACGCTTCCAATCCGCAGTGGGACAAGCAGATGTTTATCGTATATCAGACACTGGAAGATCTTGGAATCGCAGGAAAGAAGATCATTACATTATTTAATAAGTGTGATCAGCTGGAGGATGCGCCTCATTTCCGGGATTTCCGCGCAGATGCATCCCTGTGTATTTCGGCAAAGACCGGAGAGGGGTTCGAGGAACTGTTTACATTATTAGAAAATACGCTGCGGGAAGGCAAGACACGGATTGAGATGCTGATCCCTTATGCCCAGGCAGGCAAGATCCAGCTTGTGCGCAAATACGGAGAACTTTTAAAAGAAGAATATCGGGAAGACGGCATTTATATCGAGGCCTATGTGCCGGGAGGCATGTCTCTGGAGCTGATGTAGAAATCTGTGAAACAAGACATTGCTTCCTAAAGAACTGATAGAAATATTAAGAAAATATCTTAGAGTAAATTTATTGAAGATAAAGAAATATTGCCATTCCGGTAAAAGATAGATATTTTCCGGATATATGATAAAAAGATATGAAAAATATTTTTATATCAGGAACATAGAAAAGAATTAGGGGTAAAAATTAAGAAACAACGGCTGTATTGTTGCAGGCATCGTGGAAAAATGGTATTCTGAATACAGAAAAATTTCTGTATGGGAAATATGTTTTCTAAGTAATGTTTTGCGGAATCTTATGAGAGTCCGCAGGCATAGATGGTAATGTATGATGGGAGCCTTTTTTAGGAATATCAGAAATACATTGCAGGCAATGGAGGATAGCTTATGTCAATTTTGATAAAAAACGGAATCGTTGTGGATCCTGTTCTTGGAACGGAAGAGAAACAGGACGTACTGATTGAAAAAGATAAGATCAGTTGTGTGGCTCCGGCGATTCAGGAAAAAGCAGCCCGTGTGGTAGACGCAGAGGGCTGTTATGTCATGCCCGGATTTATTGATCTGCATGTGCATCTGCGCGATCCGGGACTGGAATATAAAGAAGATATACAGACCGGCACAAAAGCAGCTGCTCATGGCGGTTTTACAACGATCGTGGCGATGCCGAATACAAAGCCGGTAGTAGACAGACCGGATATTGTGGATTATGTGACTCACAAGGCTGCATCCGTAACAAAAATTCATGTGCTGCAGGCTGGTGCGGTAACAAAAGGACAACAGGGTAAAGAACTGGCAGATATTGCTGGCATGAAGAAAGCCGGAAGTCCGGCAATCAGTGAGGATGGCAAATCCGTTATGAATGCTCAGATCTACAGGGAAGGCATGAAGCTTGCCGCTGAAAATGATATGGCAGTTCTGGCGCACTGTGAAGATATTAATATGGTAAATGGCGGCGTGCTGAATGCGGATGCAAAATCCGAAAGCCTTGGCATGAAGGGAATTACCAATTCCGTAGAGGATGTCATCGTGGCAAGAGATATCCTTCTGGCGAAGGAGACAGGCGTGCGTCTGCATCTGTGTCACTGTTCTACAAAGGACAGCGTACAGATGGTAAAACAGGCAAAGAAAGAAGGTCTTCCTGTAACTGCAGAAGTCTGCCCGCATCATTTTACCCTCTGTTCCGAAGATATTCCGGGGGACGATGCGAACTATAAGATGAATCCGCCGCTTCGTACGAGAGAAGATATGGAAGCTCTCCGGGAAGGTTTACGTCTTGGAATCATGGATGTGATCTCCACAGATCATGCACCACATTCCGCAGAAGAAAAGAACCAGTCTATTGAAAAAGCGCCTTTTGGCATTGTAGGACTGGAGACAGCAGCAGCCCTGACGTATACAGAACTGGTTAAGACCGGACTTCTCACGATGCCGCAGATGGCAGAAAAAATGAGTCTGAATCCGGCAAAAGTGCTGAAGCTGGATAAAGGTCAGATTGCAGAAGGAAAAGTGGCGGATATCGTGATCTTTGATACGAGAGAGACATATGCCATTGATCCGCAGACCTTTTATTCCAAAGGGAAAAATACGCCGTTTGGCGGTTACCAGGCAAATGGAAAAGTGCGTATGACCATCGCCGATGGCGAGATCGCTTATGAAGAGTAGAGTTTGCAGATATCTAAAAAAGAAATATAGAAACGAGATAAGAAAGGAACAAAGATGATCAATAAACTTTGTGAAAAAATCAAAAAAACAAACGCACCTATCGTAGTCGGACTTGATCCGATGCTGAATTATGTACCGGAGCATGTGAAAAAACAGGCATTTGCGGAGTATGGTGAGACATTAAAAGGCGCTGCTGAAGCTATCTGGCAGTATAATAAAGCAATCGTAGATGCAGTCTATGATCTGATTCCGGCTGTAAAACCGCAGATTGCTATGTATGAGCAGTTTGGCGTGGAAGGTCTGATCGCTTACCAGAAGACGGTAGATTACTGCCATGAGAAAGATCTGGTTGTCATCGGCGATGTAAAACGTGGAGACATTGGTTCCACATCCGCTGCATATGCGGTTGGTCATCTTGGAAAAGTAGAAGTAGGAAGCCAGAAGATTCCGGTATTCAACGAGGATTTTGCTACGGTAAACCCATACCTTGGAACAGACGGGATCAAACCATTTGTAGACATCTGCAAGGAAGAAAAGAAAGGTCTGTTCATTCTTGTAAAGACATCCAATCCGTCCAGCGGAGAGTTCCAGGATCGTATGATCGACGGAAAACCGCTGTATGAGCATGTGGCAGAAAAAGTAGCTGCATGGGGTGAAGAGCTGATGGGCGATGCTTACAGCTATGTAGGCGCTGTTGTAGGCGCTACCTATCCGGAGATCGGCAAAGTGCTGCGTAAAGTAATGCCGAAGAGCTTCATCCTTGTACCGGGCTACGGCGCACAGGGTGGAAAAGGCGCAGATCTGGTTCATTACTTCAATGAAGATGGACTTGGCGCCATCGTAAACTCATCCAGAGGCATCATTGCAGCTTACAAACAGGAGAAATACGCACAGTTTGGCGCAGAGCATTTTGCAGATGCATCCAGACAGGCAGTGCTTGATATGATTGAGGATATTGACGGCGCTTTAAAAAATCGATAAGTAAAAATTTGTGTCGCCGGAAAACTGGCGAAAAGGACATTACTATCAAAATGAGCATATATAAAATATGCAGCGTTTATTCTGAAAACACGGGCATGGATTTTTTCAGATTTTGTGTCCGATATAATGTGAGGTAAAAATAAATATGGCCGAAAAATTTAAAGAAAATGCAGTGATCATCAGTCAGGAAGAGATCGCGCCGGGGATTTTCAGCATGTGGCTGAAGACAGAGCAGATTGCACAGCATGCGAAAGCCGGACAGTTTATTTCTATTTACTGTGAAGACGGCAGTAGAATGCTTCCACGTCCCATCAGTATCTGTGAGATTGACAAAAATGATGGAGCGCTGCATCTGGTATACAGAGTTGCGGGAAAAGGCACACAGGAATTTTCTGAGAAAAATACAGGAATGGAATTAAGCGTTTTAGGACCGCTTGGAAATGGATTTCCGCTGAAAAGTAAAAAAGCATTTCTCATTGGCGGTGGCATCGGCATCCCGCCGATTCTGGAGCTGGCAAAACAGTTAGACTGTGAGAAGCAGATCGTGCTTGGTTACAGAAACAGCGACATGTTCCTGCTGGATGAGTTTAAGAAATACGGTTCCGTATATATCGCAACGGAAGATGGAAGCTACGGAAGCAAGGGAAATGTTCTGGATGCAATCCGTGAAAATGATCTGGAAGCAGACATTATCTATGCATGCGGGCCGACACCGATGCTTCGTGCATTGAAAGAATATGCGGCAGAGAAACAGATGGAATGCTGGATTTCCATGGAAGAGAAGATGGCATGCGGTATCGGCGCATGTCTTGCATGTGTATGCAAGTCCAAAGAAGTGGATGCACATACAAACGTACATAATAAACGTGTCTGCAAAGAAGGTCCGGTATTTCGCGCTGAGGAGGTGGAACTGTAATGAATACAAAAGTCAATATTGCAGGGGTAACCTTTGATAATCCCGTAATGGTAGCTTCCGGAACATTCGGTTCCGGCGAAGAATTTTCTGAATTTGTGGATCTGAACCGTCTGGGTGCTGTTGTGACAAAAGGTGTTGCCAATGTGCCGTGGCCGGGCAATCCGACACCGCGTATCGCAGAAGTATACGGCGGTATGCTGAATGCCATCGGTCTGCAGAATCCGGGAATCGATGTGTTTGTATCCAGGGACATTCCATTTCTGAAAAAATATGATACGAAGATCATTGTAAATGTATGTGGCCGCTCTGCTGAAGACTATTGTGAAGTGGTAGAACGTCTGGCAGATCAGCCGGTAGATATGCTGGAAATCAACATTTCCTGCCCGAACGTCAAAGAGGGTGGAATTGCTTTCGGAACAGATCCGAAGGCAGTCGAGGCAATTACAAAAGAAGTGAAAAAATATGCAAAACAGCCGGTTATCATGAAACTGAGCCCGAATGTAACAGACATCAAAGTGATGGCAAAAGCAGCAGAGGCTGGAGGGGCAGATGCACTGTCTCTGATCAATACGCTGACGGGGATGAAGATTGATGTACAGAAACGTACATTTGCCATTGCCAATAAGACCGGCGGACTTTCCGGTCCGGCAGTACATCCTGTCGCAGTGCGCATGGTATATGAAGTTGCCAGTGCAGTAAACTTACCGATCATCGGTATGGGTGGAATTCAGAGTGCCGAGGATGCGCTGGAATTGATTCTTGCCGGAGCTACAGCAGTCAGCGTGGGAACTGCCAACTTTACAAATCCGACGGTAACCATGGATATTGTGGATGGCATCGAAGAATATCTCCGTATACATCATATTGAAGATATTAATGAGCTGATCGGAGCAGTAAAATAAAAGAGTCTGAAAAGCTGATACAGCCGGTAACGCAGGTTACTGGCTGTTTTTCATATAAGGTGTTTTCGGCAACTAAAAATAAAGCGTATGGATGATGCAGATGAAGAATGCTTAAATATTGTTGTAGGTAAATTATAAAAATGTTATTGTATATCCAGTGCCCAGAGTCACACGTTTTTAATGACAGGATATAAGGAAAAAAGGATTGTTTGGGGGAAAGCATCGTGGGGATTAATTTTGAATATTACAAAGTATTTTATTATGTTGCCAGATATGGGAATATCACAACAGCAGCGAAAGCGTTGTTTTTATCCCAGTCTACGGTCAGTCGTATGATCCAGAATCTGGAGCATGATCTGGAAACTACACTTTTTGTCCGCAATAAAAAAGGGGTAACGCTCACGGATACCGGTGTGGTGTTGTACAACCATGTATCTCAGGCATGTGAACATATTTTCCTTGGAGAACAGCGGGTCAATCTTATGAAACAGCTGGGGGAGGGCATGATCAAGATCGGAACCACAGAGATGGTTATGAAGTATTTTCTTATGCCGTTTTTGACAGAGTTTCGGAATAAATATCCTCTTATCAAAATGGATATTTCTTTTCAGGATCCTTCAAAGATCGGTATGGCGCTGACTTCCGGACAACTGGATCTGGCGATCCTGACCACGCCTATTGAAGAGGATGAACGATTGGGAGTGCTCTCATGGATGGAATTTTCTGATGTAATGCTGGCAGGAAATGCGTATTCGGAATTAAAGGAAGACACCTATTCATTGCAGAAGCTGGTAGACTATCCATTTATTACCATGCGAAACGGTATGAGCGCCAGAGTATATCTGGAACGGGTTTTTCTGGATTATGGAGCAGCGCTAAATCCGGTATACGAAGCAGAATCCATGCCACTGGTCTTAGATATGCTCGAAGCCGGATTTGGAATAGGATGCGCACCGGAATTTTATGCTGAGGAGGCATTGAAACGGAAGAAGGTTTTTGAGGTTCATCTGGAAAAACCGCTCCCGAAACGAGAAATCTGTGCGGTATACGCAAAAGGCGCGCCAGGAAATTTGGCAAGAGATGAGTTTTTAAGGATATTTCAGGAGTAGTTTTTTATAAAAATATAAAGAAATAAATTTAATCAAAAGAAAATAAAATCAGGTAGGATTTGTTTTTATAAGGGTATATCCATGCATACAGCGCATGGATATACCCTTATTTTATCGTTTTACAGATGATTGAGTGAAATGTTACCATATAGCTACAGAGATACAGATTTCCTGAACTGTTTACAACAGATGGTTGGTAAGGAAAATTTTCTGACTGCAAAAGAGAATATGGGAACGGAAATTTTAATCGAAAAGATGAGAAAGATTAAGAAACAAGATTAAGGAGGAAAAGGAAATATGGGAGTGAAAACAACAAAGGATATCAAGCTTGTGATTCAGCCGGTGCACAGTGTAATGGTGCATGAATATGTATTTGAGGGTCCCTGTCGTTTTGGTTCCGGGGATGAACTGACGGTAGAGTTTGACCGTATGAATGGAGCAGAGGGACTGAAGGTTTTCAAAAAGAAGATCGCGGAATATCTGGAAGGGGATGAAGATTTTGAAATTCTTCCGCCGGTAGAGTGTGAGATCAATGAGTCATTTGAAATTTCAGACCAATTGATGGCAGATATTACGGTGAACGATGCAAAGGTAGACTGTTACTTGTTCTTTTCCGTACAGCGTACTTATCCGATCATGCTGAAAACAGCTGTTATGACAGGGAAACCGATCGTTCTCCAGCCGAAATGCTGTGGCAGTACGATGGTTCCGGCGATGATTCGCAAACGGGGGTATGAATGTATTTCCCCACTGACATGGGAAGATCTTTCCAACATGCTGAAAGTTTACCGGGTAAGAAAAGTGCTGAAAAAATCAAGAGCGCTTCTTTTGACCCGAGCTTATACTAATGCGGCTCTTGTCAGCGCACCGGATGGATTTATCAATCTGGATGATGCCACAAAGATTTTTGGAACAGAGTTCTGTTATCTGGATGTACATGAATTTCTGGATCAGACACAGCCGATTCCATGCACGGAGAATCATACGAAACCGGGCATCCGCGGTCTGAATCCGACACCGGAAGAAATGGATGAGATCAGTAACCAGGCAGATGCGCTGATTGCAGGGGCAACCGAATGTACAATGTCAAAAGAAGATCTGGTACATACACTGCGTTTTTACAAGACGACGCAAAAGATGCTGGAGCATTATGAATGCAACGCTTTTTCTGCACCATGTCCGGAGATGTGCGCTACCAGACGTCTGAATGCAAATAAATTTACACCGTGTCTGACCCATTCCCTGTTGAATGCACAGGGTGTATGTTCTGCCTGTGAATATGATGTGCCGGGACTGATTACACAGATCATCCTTTCTTCTTTTGCGCATGCAGGCTGTTATATGGGAAATACGAGTGTGGTTCCATTTGAAAAAGATGGTATCACACCGGTTATTGTGGCAAATCCGGCAAATGACATTGCGGAGAAAGTCAAAGAGATGGATCAGGAGACAAGAGATCATCTGGTATATATGTTCCATTCTTCCATCAACTTACAGATGCACGGCTATGATGCGCCGCAGATGGAATATGCGATCCATCCGTACACTGGTTCCCGCTGGGGAGGCACGTTTCGTCATGATTTCAAACAGGAAGCAGGGCAGGTTATTACTATGGCACGTATTGCACCGGATGGAAAGAGCATTCTGGTAGCAAAAGGCACGGTTGTCTGTGGCGTAGGCGAAAAACTGGAAGGCTGCACCCAGGGTCTGGCATTTACCGTAAAAGACAACCGGGATTTCTATAAGAAACAGCAGGATTTCGGTAACCATTGTCCGGTGGTTTTTGGAGATTATTTTGATCAGGTAGTAGCGCTTGGCGAACTTCTTGGACTGGATGTTGTTACTGCATGATGACGGTAGAAAGTTTTGAAGAAAATTTAAAACAGAATAACGAAAAGTGTGATGTGCTGATTCAGGAGATTCTTTCAACAGCAGGAAATCTTAAATTGCATGAGCTGCTGTATCGGTATCTGCTGCATAAGTTTATGCTGTTTGATCTGCTGGAAGAATTATCAGGGCAGGACGGGAAAAACAAGTCTGTTGATGAAATTTTATCCGTGGATATCCTGGAACTGGCACAGCAGAGTGTGGAAACTATCGCCCATCTTCAAAAAGGTGGTCTGAAATTCAAGGATCATTCCGGCACCTGCGGTTCCGTGTCTTCGGCAGTGACCAAGAAAATATTGTTCCTCATTGCCTTACAGAAAGCGCTTGGGATCGCATTTGAGAAGCATGAAGCCGCAGATATAGAAACGGTCAGTGATCTGACTGAACATGTAAAGGAACACCTGTTTGCAAAATGGCAGGCAGGTGTTCCAGATGCTAGAGCAGATATGGAAAGAGGGAATGATGCTGACAATACCTCGCATGTTGAGAAGAGAAACTGTAATGTGGAAACCTGCGAAAAAAAGGTAATATATCCACAAAAAAAATCTGAACTGACACTCCGCCAGAACCGTCTGGTGGATGAGATCAATCATCTTGGTGACAGTTTGGAGCAGTACAGTTATCTGGTATATCGCTCCGGACAGATGCCGGCATTGCATGAGAAGTACAGAACAGAAGCTAACCGTGTGAAGGGGTGTCAGTCTGTTGTATGGATGGTTTTATCTGTGGAAGATGGTATTATGCAATTTAAGGCAGATAGTGATACATTGCTTATGAAAGGCGTGCTTGCTGTTTTGCAGGATCTCGTAGATGGTGTGGCGGCAGAGGATGTATGTCAGACATCCATTGATATTTTTGACCGTACTCAGCTGGCGGTATCTTTTCAGTCAGACCGGCTGGCAGGAATACAGAGCATTTTAAACAGTATACAAAAGACTGCCTGTGGCGCTGTACGGCATTGATTTTAACAGGAAAACACAAAAAGAGATGCAGGACAGCCTGCAAAGCAGAATAAAAATAAAACAGGAATTGTCACATAAAGAAGGCGTTTGGGATATTTTTTTCAAACAAGTATATGAGCTTAGTTGTCCAAAAATATCTTATAGAAAAACAATATGTAACAATTCCTGTTTAATTATTGAAAGAAGCTGTCCAAATCTATTATTCAAAGATGTAAAAACGTCTTATGTTATAAAGACAGCAGTTTTACGGACTGCACTTTATTCTGCCGCAGGTTTTAATTCCAGCATCTTAAATCCAAGCAGCAGCTGAAGTCTCGTATCCGGATCATCCAGCGTGATCCCAAGCATTTCTTCAATCTTTCCGACGTGATACAGAACTGTATTGCGATGCATGCAAAGCTTCTGGCTGGCGAGAGTCGCGCGTCGTTCACATTGCAGGAAGGTGTACAGAATGTTTGGGTAATCCACAGAATAACGGCTGGCGCTTTCTTTCAGCGTTTTCAGACTTTGGATTGCCATACTGTTGTCAAGGATGCCTTCATCATGTTCCAGGATCAGCTGCATCTGATAGTAGAGGACATAATCTCTGAAGCGGTAGACCTCTGCAAAGCTTGGTTTTGGAACATCAGACGGATCCACATCTTTTTCTGCCAGTTCCTGTCCGATGCGAATGGCGGTATAAGCCTGTTGGTAGGCAGTGGGAAGCTCTGTCAGAACACAGAAAGTATTGCTGATCCCACATTGAAACGAGTACAGCTGCAGAATTTTCTGAAGCTGCTGACCGATATCGTTGGGAATTGTTCCGCGATAGAGCATTAAAATATTTTTCTGGTAAAGCACTGAATCAAATACAGGGAATGCAGTAGAAAGTTCGGAAACGACTCTTCGGAATGGAAAATTCTCTTCATTCATAAAACGAAGGAGCAGCAGCTGGAATGTTCCGTGAAAAGCAATTCCGATTGAAGCGGCTCTGCGGTAGGCTTCATCTGTGGATTTTAATTTTCCATCCATAATATCCTTAAGGAGAGAAGCTACCGGCCTGCCTGTATCTTTGATATAAAGACCGGATTTTACATATAGCTGCAACATTTCCATTAAAATACGGAACAGTTCCAGAATGCCTTCAGAATATTTCCGGCAGCAGACCATGACAGCCAGCATCGTATAGGTATTATTTTCGTGAAAAACTCTTTTTACTGTAACATATTCGGACATGGCATAGTCGTCACTGACAATAATGTCATCTTCCTGTTCAAACTGGGTATAGCGACCGAATTTCTGGAATTGCTGGATTGTTTCTTTCGGGTGATAACCATGGCGGGTCAGTTCATTTGCCACCACATCATCGGTTTCGATATGTTTGGTATATCCGATCAGTTTAAAAGAGGAGTCCATCACAGCGATATGATTGCCGATCATTGATTCGCTGAGATCCATAAGCGCCTGGATGCCTTCTCGTTTTGATACGGAACGCAGCAGGTCTACTTTCCAGTTTACGACGCGGAGAAATGCGCGTTGCGTCTGATTAAACAGCTCCTGGGGTCGAAGATTCTTTTTTACGATAGAAATATGGGCCATAGCTTCTTCTGTTTCCCTTTCATCTACCATTCGATCCCGGACACAGAGAAAATGAAGCTGTGGATGGGCATGCTGCACCAGTAACGCATCAGACAATCCGCCCACATACAGTGTTTCGGTTCTTCCGGACGGCATTTCGGTATCCAAAAGCTCTACACTGTCAAAACGAATGGATAGATTGGTATCATTACTTTCGTATTCGTATTCCAAAAGATCTAAAATTAATACCACAGAGAGATCCATATTCATTACCTCCAATCAGAAAATGCCTGAATTGTAAAAAATAACATAGATTCAGATGATGTTTATAACCATATTGTTAAAAAATACTCTCAAAAAATGAATATAGCAAGCGTTCTTTGATATATTTTACAATACAAACTGTCATTATGTCAAATTAGTTTTTGCTAATTGCTAAAATGAAAATAAAATGAACATATTAACCTAATAGGATAAATAAGAAGAATGTGACAAAAATTATCAAAAAACTTTCTTCTTTTCAGAATTTTTAATGATGTTTCTGACAGCTGGAATCGTTATAATCTAAGTAAATCAGCTGATTCGAAAAAGTTTAAAGTTAAAAAGGGTTACCAAGGTTCTGTAAAACGTATTTTTCAAAAGGGTAGGAAAATGCGTGAAAAGAACGATTTAATGAATAAGGTTTGATTAGGAGGAAAACACTATGATTCGCAGAGGTTTAGATGTAAAGTTAAATGTAAAACCAATCTTTTTAGGACTTCAGCACAATTACTATTATGAAGGACCATGCCGTTTCGCAAAAGGCGAGGCACTGACTCCGGAATATGAAGCAATTCTGGCACAGGAACTGAAAGATAAATTCTTTGAGGATGTAAAAGCAAATCTGCCGGCAGAAGCAGTAAACATTCTTGAACCGGTATTTCTTCCATGTCATGATAACTGGCAGGTTCCGGAAGCAGCATTTGATGCAATGACTACAGACAAAGAAGAGATCGATGTATTTATGATGTCCGGTGGTATTGCACGAAGCGGTCTTTTGATAGAGCTGGCTGAACGTACACACAAACCGATCATTCAGGATCCGGCTACCTGCTGTGACCTTACCGCTGTAACTGCTTCTATTAAAAACAGAGGTCTTGAGTGCTATGCACATCTTACTTGGGAAGGCATTGCAAAACAGTTGAGAGTCCTTCGTGTGCGCAAAGCATTAAAACAGGCTAATATCCTTCTGGGCGTTCGTTTTGATTCCAATGGATCTAAGAGCGGTAACGATACATTTGTTTCTCTGCATCAGGCTACTGAGAAATTTGGTACAAACTTCCGTTTCCTGAACCTGCATGAACTGCTGGATTACATGCAGCCACTTCCGGAAGGTGGCAACTACACCACACCGGGAAGAATGGATACACCGAATATCACAGCTGAAGATATCGCAGAAGCAGAAAAGCTTGCTGACGAGATCCTTGCAGGCGCTGACATTGTAAACATTGACAAAGAAGCAATGGTAGAATCCTGCAAAGCATATGTAGAAGTAAAGAAACTCCTTGATTTCCATGACTGCTGCGGATTTACTGTTCCGTGTCCGGATACATGCTCCACAAGAAGAATCAATGAGATGAAATTTACATTCTGCTTAACACATTCACTGTTAAACGAGCAGGGTATTCCATCTGCATGTGAGTATGATGTAGACGGCGTTCTGACCATGCTGATCCTGTCCACATTATCCAACTGCGCACCGTTCATGGGCAATACGAACCCATTAGTATATGAGAATGGAACCCTTCGTCCAATGAGACGTTTCAATATTGAAGACATCAAAGATGTGGAAGATCTTACAAATCTGTATCATACTTCCCACTCTACACCAAACCGTAAGTTCCACGGCATCGATGGCGAGATGAACAGCTACAGTGTACGTCATTTTGCATATGATCAGAAATTTGGCGCTGTATTCCGTCATGACTTCAGAGAAGACAAAGGCGAGAAGATCACGATCTGCCGTCTGTCTCCAGATTGTAAGAAAATCTTCATCGGCGAAGGAACAATCGTAGGCGGTGGCGATTACGAGCTGGATAACTGTAACGGATATGTTGTATATCGTGTTGCAGATCAGGCAAAATTCTTCAAAGCTCAGTGTGAAGTAGGAAATCATCTGCCATTCGTATTTGGCGATTACGCTGATGAGCTTGAGATGCTCGGCGAAGCACTCGGCCTGGAAGTTCTGAGAGTATAATTTTTCAAAAAAAGGATTATTTACATAATCAAATAACAGTGACATGACTCTGTAGGGATTATAGTATATGAAACATATCCATAGATTATGGTTTGGCCGTACTGTAAAATATGCGAATCGTATATTTTTGCAGAACGAAACATAAAAGAAAGAAAATATCGTATGGATATAAGTTTCGCGGATGTGCTATAATCAGATTAAATAAGTTGTACTGCCGACAGAAGTGGCAGAGAACAGTGAACAGAGTAATGAAATCGTGTCAGAGTAAAAGCCCGGTAAGGCTGTCAGTAGGCACAGCCTTATCGGGTTTTCTGTCGATATGAAAGAAAATCAGGACTTTACAGGGGGTAGGATATTTTGTTAGACGTAGAAAGAATCCGGAAAGATTTTCCGATATTGGACAGCGAAGTGAATGGACAGAAACTGATATATCTGGATAATGCGGCAACGACGCAGCTGCCAGAATGTGTTTTGAAACGGCTGGATCAGCACTATCGTCAGGATAATGCAAATGTTCACCGTGGCATTCATCTTCTCAGCGAACGTTCAACCGCAGCATTTGAAGATGCACGGGAGACCGTGAAAGAATTTCTCAATGCGAAAAGTATCAAAGAAATCATATTTACGCAGGGAACGACAGATTCTATCAATACAGTTGCCCAGGGGCTTCGAATGCAGATCCAGCCGGGAGATCATATTGTTACCACGCAGCTGGAGCATCATTCTGACTTTTTACCATGGCAGAGACTCTGTAAAGAACGGAATGCTGTTTTTCATCCAATCCCGTGTCCTGATGGAAATCTGGATATGGATGCTTTTAAGGAAGCACTTTCCAAAAGACCGAAAGTGGTTGCAGTCACACATGTATCCAACCTTACCGGAACAGTCATGCCAATCCGGCAACTTGCAGCAATGGCTCATGAGGCAGGGGCATTGTTTTTAGTGGATGGCGCTCAGGGAATTCGCCACGATGTGGTAGATGTGCAGGAGTTAGACTGTGATTTCTATTGTTTTTCCGGACATAAGATTCTTGCACCGACTGGAATCGGTGTTTTATATGGAAAAGAAGCATGTCTGGAATTGTTGGAACCGGCTCGCGTTGGTGGAGGGATGGTCGATGTTGTAGGACTCGAAATATCTACCTATGGTCCGCTGCCGACCAGACTGGAAGCCGGAACTCCAAATTATGCCGGAGCCATCGGGCTGGCAGAAGCATTGAAGTATCTGACACATATTGGCAGAAATGAAATAGCAGTGTATGAGCAGGAATTGACGGAGGATGCAGTCCGAAGCCTGTCTGCTCTTGAAGGAGTACATATATTGGGAACTCCGGCACATCGAAGCGGCGTCGTGTCCTTTACTCTTACCGACGTTCACCCATATGACGCTGCCAGTGTGCTGGATAAGCTGGGAGTGGCGCTCCGCTCCGGCAACCACTGTGCACAGACAGCGCTCGCCATGTTCCGGGAGGAAGTGGCATTGCGTCTCTCTGTAGCATTTTATAATACACATGAAGAGATTGCAGCCTGCTGTCAGGCAATTCAACGAACGATGGAGATGTTTGCAAAATGGAAGAAACACTGACGATTCAGCAACTGGAAGATACATATATCGAAGATCTGAACATGCTTGGCGACTGGTTTATGCAGTATGAATATCTTCTTGAAATATCTGCAGAGCTGCCGAAAATCCCGGAGGAGAACCGTTCGGAAGAAAATAAAGTACATGGATGCCAGTCCGGCGTGTGGCTGAATCTGTCCATGGAAACGGGAAAAGTACATGTGCTGGCAGACAGTGATGCACTGATCATCCGGGGGATGCTGGCAGTCATCGTATCATTATTGGATCAGAGAACACCGCAGGAGATCATATCCTATAAACCGCGTTTTCTGGAAGAGACAAACCTGAAACAGCAGATATCTACAGACCGGTTTCAGGGAATCAATTCTGTGATTACTACGATACAGCAGTATGCAAAGCTGCATGCAGGGGAGGAATAGGCCATGGATGTAGAAGCAAGAAAAAAGATTGTTGCGAAACTGTTGTCCGCAGCAAAAGAGGCGACACAGAAAGAGGCAGAGATCATAAAAAATGAAAAACAGCCAACATATGAGTTTGTATTTGAACATGTGAGAGCCTATGTGCTTTCTAAATTTTTACTCCCGCCGGACTGTGAGGAGGAAAATATCAAAGGGCTGGCAACACTGAGTCTGGCAAAGACAATGAAACTGGATAAGAATGTGATCCATGATCTGGATACAGCGACACCATGCGATCATGCAACGTCAGAATCGACAAAAAAGGTACTTCTTTTGTATGCGGTTCAGAAAGATATGGAATTGAATCCGGATCCGGAAGGAATCTCCAGAGTTCAGACGGTAACGGAGTTGGCGCAGTATGTACTGGAAGCAAGGAAAAAGGTTATTCAGGAAAATGCGTGATGCATAGAAAATATTATATAAAGACAAGGAAAGATGTCAGATTACAAGTTTTTGTGTGATCTGGCATCTTTTTATAAAATCTGTAATAAAAAATTAATTTCTTCCTGTTGAAAGGCTGTATTTTTACTGCTATACTAAATATAATATATGTAAAAACGACTGATTAATTGTTTAAAAGAAAGAATGATTTTCCATATGTATATTTGTTTGGAAAAATACATGGTTGTAAATGTATTATTTACACGGTATACAAATAAAAATTGAGAAGAGATATTCGTTATATTTCCGGCATAAAAATGACAGTCAGGAGATATTTTGCATATAGAAATATGAAAAACAGCAGGCTGCGGGATGCAGCATTTTGAAATATAGGGAGGATATAGAAATGGAACAGTACAAACAGGAATTTATTGAATTTATGGTAGAATCAGATGTTTTGAAATTCGGAGAGTTTACACTGAAAAGTGGCAGAAAGTCTCCGTTTTTTATGAATGCAGGCGCATATGTAACCGGCTATCAGCTGAAAAAACTGGGCGAGTACTACGCAAAAGCAATCCATGATAAATATGGCGATGATTTTGATGTATTATTCGGACCGGCATACAAAGGTATCCCGATCAGTGTCGTAACTGCTATCGCTTATCATGAATTATATGGAAAAGAGGTTCGTTACTGTTCTGACAGAAAAGAGGCAAAAGATCATGGCGCTGATAAGGGCGGTTTCCTTGGAAGTCCGTTAAAAGATGGTGACAGAGTGGTTATGATCGAGGATGTTACCACTTCCGGAAAATCTATGGAAGAGACTGTTCCGAAAGTAAGAGAGGCAGCAGATGTTACCATCGTAGGTCTGATGGTATCTCTGGACCGTATGGAAGTAGGAAAAGGCGGCGTAAAATGCGCACTGGATGAGGTAAAAGATCTCTATGGATTTGAGACCAATGCCATTGTTACTATGGCTGAAGTTGTAGAACATCTTTATAACAAAGAATGTGGAGGAAAGATTGTCATTGATGATGCATTAAAGTCTGCAATTGATGCATACTATGAACAGTATGGTGCAAAATAGAGGCAGAAGATAAGTTCAATGACACGGGAAAAACAAAAAAAAGGGCTGCGTGTACTCTGTTATCTGGCATTTGGAGTATACCTTGCAGCATTATGCTATTTCCTGTTCTTTGCGGAGCTTACCGGAAGAACAGATATGAATCGTGATTATCATTATAATCTCATTCTGTTTAAGGAGATCACACGTTTTATCAAATACAGACATGTACTGGGATGGTTCCCGGTGTTTGCCAATATTTTTGGAAACGTGCTGATTTTTGTACCTTTCGGTATGTTAGTTCCCGCATTGAGCAGACGATATAAACGTTTGCCGGGAGTAACGCTGCTGAGCTTTGAACTGAGTCTGGCAGTGGAACTGATCCAGCTGATCACGAAAGTAGGAAGCTGTGATGTGGATGATATGTTATTAAATACATTGGGTGGAATACTGGGATTTGCCTGCTATAAGATCGTTTCCTGTACTTCTCGAAGGAAACATAAATGATGATTCCCTGTTTTTGTACACTGAATCAGAAACAAGAGCACATAGTGTAGGTTGTGTTTTCGAATTTAAAAATGCGATGTAGATTTTGTGAATATAAAGTGGAAAACAGTGGGCATACAGTTTATAACCGGATATATCAGTTAGGAAAATGATATGACAAAAAGTCGTAGAGAGTATTTTAAGCGAAATAAAAGAAATATTCGAAGAGAACAGAAGTTTACGTTAGAAGGAATCCTTGCGGGTTCTTTTGGAGCGGCTGCATTGATCCTGTTTTTGGTGTCTGTAATCCGTTCTTTTCGGAGAGCAGGAGAGGCAGGCGCGCTTCTTGGAACGGCGGGATTGCTGGGGCTGATCTTTGCACTGGCTGCACTGCTGCTTGGGATTTTGGCTTTTAAACAGAAAAATGTGCGTCCATTTCCACCGAAAGCAGGAGTAATCTGCGGTGGTATCTTTACAGCAGTATTTGGCGCATTATATGTATATGGATTTATGATATAATGAGCGCAAGAGAGTCAACATGCTCGCATGATTGACGAACGGCG
>ERZ773103.525-NODE-525-length-43428-cov-8.235100_pt1 | contig 43428 bp, 41 predicted proteins | sample MGYA00511118_ERZ773103 | MGnify/ENA primary metagenome ERZ773103 (study PRJEB29015, sample SAMEA2737821) | human gut metagenome | biome: human gut; feature: human-associated habitat; material: faeces | place: China | collected 2012 ... | reverse complement strand
AGGATGGCAGCACGTTCTTTGGAAGCCGTGTGGTCAATGATCTGGAGAAGTTCAAGGAGATGAGCCAGGCGATCATTGCGAACCGGTATGACAGCTGTCTGGATGATGTGCGGGAGAAAGTTTATACGAGAGATATTTTTAAAAGAGATTAGTTATAATGATCCCCCCTCTTTTATTAGAATTAATTTTATCAAATAAAAGAGGGGTTTATAAAAGGATATTCATTTTATCTACATATACGAAGCATAGTTAATTGGAACCAGAAGCATTATCCTTTTGTTTCTGTAATTTGCGTTCAAGTTCATGAATAAGTGCAGCCTGTTTCTGGAGTTGTTCATTCTGTTCGGAAAGTTGAGCTTTTGTTTTAGAAAGTTGAGATTCCGTTTCAGAAAGCTGAACTTCTACTTTAGAGAGCAAGGTTTCTTTTTCCAGGAGTTTTTCGGTTGTTTTATCCAGTTTTTCCTTTGCTTCGGTGGCTAATATTTTATCGGTGTTCATCCGGCGAAGTGCTTCTTCCCTTTGCTGGCATTCAAAACGGATACGTTCATCTTGTGTTAGCTGATAAACAGTGGAGACTGCTTCTTTGATGTTGTCATCTGAATTTGCAAGCATTTGTAGTTCCCTCCAATTCTTACATTTGAATAGTTGAGCCCAATAGTCGATATGGTGGACCTTGTCTTCTTCGGTAGCCTTTTCTATCTGATTCAAGCATAGCACAGAGATACGGAATTTGTCACTATAGAGTTTGTGCGTTTTCTCGTTCATCATGTAGTATGTGGCATAGAATTCCGGATCCTTCGGAAAAAGTGTGAAGCCAAGAATACTGATATGTATAGCTGGTTTGACGTCGACATAGTTATCGCCGTGTTCGAGATTATCGAAGCAGCGGCAAAGATAATAAATGGAACGTTCTGGCCAGTTGTGTTCATTCATAACTTGAAGTTCGAGATTTAATATGGTGTTCTGGTTTAGCAAAACTTTGACATCCAGAATGATGGTTTTGTCTTCTTTGGTGTGACCGGAGGAAATAGGATTTCGGATTTCTGCGGTTTGAAGCTCTTCTGGTGGCAGATGCAGCAAAGCACAGATTAGTGATTTTAGAACAGCATTGTTTTTCTCAAGCATCGTACAGAACAGAAAATCGTTTGTCATAGATATAGGAATCTCTCCGGTAGCATACTGCCAGCCGTTATCCGTAGGATTGATAGTTACAGTCGTTGATTCATTGCTCATAAATGAGTGCTCCTTTCTTTGCATAGTTTTTCCGATAGAAAACGTTCATACAGAAAATGCTATACGGTGTTATTAATAAGTTATTTAGTTGTAAATATACTTGGGATAGAACGGCGAACAGCCATAGACCAAGTAGAATGTGTCGGATGTGACTTTATGATTAAAAGTAAGAATGACATCTTTCACTAGATGAAGTAAGAATAGCATAGTTTGTGTGTTATGTAAAGTGAGAAATTCATTTTAGCGCTATATGTTTTCTGTGGTCGAAAAGACGTGATCCGTTCTTTATGCAAGAAAAAATCTCCGGAGGAGGTTGCAGAGCTGTTGGATCTTCCGGTAGAAGAGGTTCTGGAGATTATAAAAGAATAGCAGGAACATAATTATTAAACAATGATGAGCTTTCACGGCATTCCTTTGCTGGGAAAGCTCTATTAAATTGTTATAAAAATAAAAAATGTATGACAGAGATTTTATAAAAATCTTGATGAAATAGTTGTCATTCAATCAAGTAAAAAATAATTGAAATGCTGATTAAAGCAATAATAAAAGACTTTCACTTTGTGAAGGTCTTTTATTATTGCCATTTTTACGGCAGGGGAGCGGTACATATAAGGTTTACCTGACCGCTTTTTTCATATTCACGAAAAGGAATGGTTTTGAAATTCCCTTTGCGTTTCGGCAATGGTTTAGACACTGACGGAAGGTGTTTCGTTACAACATATACACATCAACGGTCATTTTGACCAAATCTAGAGGAGGATATATAAGAATGAGTGCATTTACAGGAAAGACATTATTGATCACAGGAGGTACAGGATCTTTTGGCAATGCGGTGCTGAACCGTTTTTTACAGACAGATATCGGAGAAATCCGCATCTTTTCCCGTGATGAGAAGAAGCAGGATGACATGCGTCATGAGTTTCAGGTTAAGATGCCTGATGTAGCGGATAAGATTAAGTTTTATATCGGGGATGTCCGCAGTCTGGAATCTGTCAGGGGCGCGATGCCAGGGGTGGATTACATTTTCCATGCGGCTGCGTTAAAGCAGGTTCCGTCCTGCGAATTTTTCCCGATGGAGGCGGTTCGGACGAATGTCATTGGTACGGACAACGTGTTGACCGCTGCTATTGAAGCCGGTGTTGAGTCTGTGATATGCTTGTCTACAGATAAGGCGGCTTATCCGATTAACGCTATGGGTATTACAAAAGCAATTGAGGAGAAAGTGGCAGTTGCCAAGTCCAGAATGTCCGGCAAGACAAAGATCTGCTGTACACGATATGGCAATGTTATGTGCAGCCGTGGTTCTGTTATTCCGCTGTGGATTGACCAGATCCGTCAGGGCAACCCGATCACACTGACGGAGCCGTCCATGACCCGTTTCATCATGTCTCTGGAAGAGGCGGTGGATCTGGTGCTGTTTGCTTTTGAACATGGTGAGAACGGCGATCTGCTGATCCAGAAAGCGCCGGCCTGCACGATCCAGACCCAGGCGGAGGCTGTCTGTGAACTGTTCGGTGGAAAGAAAGAGGATATCAAGGTCATCGGTATCCGTCACGGCGAGAAGATGTATGAGACGCTCCTGACCAATGAGGAATGTGCAAAAGCTGTGGATATGGGGGATTTCTACCGTGTTCCGGCGGATAACCGTGGATTAAATTACGATAAATACTTCAAAGAAGGCGACGAGACGCGCAATACGCTGACTGAGTTCAATTCTAATAATACCCGTCTGCTGGATGTGGAGGAGACAAAGGCGAAGATTGCTTCTCTGACCTACATTCAGGAAGAACTTACCAAATTCGGAGAATAATATTTATTGGAAAACAAGACAGGAGCATTGAGCTTGATTTTGTTATAATAACAGAAGGGATTTTACAGATATGAACATATTAGTAACCGGTGCGAAGGGCATGGTTGGCACAGCCCTCGTAGCGAACCTTTATAATATCAAAGAGAATAAGAACCGTACCCGTCCGGGGATCGTGGTCGATGAGATCTATGAATATGATCTGGATTCCACCCCGGAGGAGCTGGAGGAGTATTGTCAGAAGGCAGAGTTCGTCTTTCATCTAGCAGGGGTCAATCGTCCGAAGGACGAGGCTGAGTTCATGGCAGGGAATTTTGGGTTTTCCAGTCAGCTGCTGGAGACATTGAAAAAATATGGCAATAAGGCGCCGGTCATGCTCTCTTCTTCCATTCAGGCGACGTTGATCGGACGCTATGGTACTTCGGATTATGGAAAGAGCAAGCTTGCCGGGGAGAATCTGTTTTTTGATTATGGACATGAAAATAATGTGAAGGTGGCGGTATACCGTTTCCCGAACCTGATGGGACACAGCCGTCCAAATTATAATTCTGCCGTGTCTACGTTTTGCAATGCGGTGGCAAACGATCTGCCCTTTACAGTCAATGACCGGGCTGCGAATGTGGAGCTGCTGTACATTGATGATCTGGTGGAAGGCATGTTCGATTTGCTGGAGGGAAAAGAAGCTCATTGTGAATATGACGGGCTGACACCAGTGGCAGATGCAGATGGAAAATTCTGTTATGTTCCGATTACGCACAAAGTTACTTTGGGAGAGATCGTGGATCTGCTGCAGGAGTTTAAGGAGCAGCCATCTACGCTGATGATGCCAAAGATGCCGGAAGGAAGCTTTGCGAAAAAGCTGTTCAGCCTGTATCTGTCCTATCTGCCGAAAGAAAAGTTTAAGTATGCCCTGAAGATGAACTGTGATGACCGCGGAAGCTTTACGGAGTTGGTGCATACGATGGATTGCGGACAGGTCAGCATCAACATCAGCCGCCCGGGCATCACGAAAGGACAGCACTGGCACAATTCCAAATGGGAGCTGTTCATCGTGGTAGCCGGTCATGGACTGATCCGGGAGCGGAACATCCACACGGGAGAAACGGTGGAATTTGAGGTTTCCGGGGATAAGATCGAGGCGGTCTATATGATTCCGGGGTGGACCCACAACATCATCAACCTCAGTGAGACGGAGAATCTGGTCACGGTCATGACCTGCAATGAGATTTTTGATCCACAGCGACCGGATACGTTTTTTCTTGAGGTATAGAGTGTTTTTAATCTGTTATAACTTGGTAAAGTTATAGTGATACAAGGAATTTTATAATGGTTTTTTATGTAGATTAACAGCAGATAAAATATAGAAGAAAATGCATCAATTAAATGTATTTTTGAAATCTTTTAAATAAAGATTTCTGAGATGGATTTTTAATATACAATGATATTTTTGCAGTGTGTAGGAAGAAAAATAGAAGTAGTATATCAGACATCTGGCCGGAAAAATTTATTAAAGAAGAGCTTGGGAGTACATTTTACAACAAAGGAGTAGACAATGCCAAATACACAGATCAGAACGGATTATTCTGATATCAGATTTAAAGACAATGGAAAATTAAAGCTTTTGATCATCGTGGGTACGAGACCGGAGATCATCCGTCTGGCAGCCGTGATCAATAAATGCCGGAAATATTTTGACGTAGTGCTGGCGCACACTGGACAGAATTATGATTACAACCTGAACGGGATCTTTTTTGAAAACCTGAAGATCGACAACCCGGAGGTGTATATGGATGCAGTGGGCGATGACCTTGGCGCAACGGTTGGAAACATCATTAACTGTTCTTATAAGCTGATGAACCAGATCCAGCCGGATGCGCTGCTGATTCTTGGAGATACCAACAGCTGTCTGTCTGCCATCGCGGCGAAACGCCTGCACATCCCGATCTTCCATATGGAAGCGGGCAACCGCTGCAAGGATGAGTGTCTGCCGGAGGAGACAAACCGCCGGATCGTGGATATCATCTCTGACGTGAACCTGGCGTATTCCGAGCATGCAAGAAAATATCTCCATGAGTGCGGACTGCCGAAGGAACGCGTCTATGTGACCGGTTCCCCCATGGCGGAAGTACTGCATCAGAACCTGGCAGAGATCGAAGCCAGCGATGTGCATGAAAAGCTTGGGCTTGAGAAGGGAAAATACATTCTGCTCTCAGCCCATCGTGAGGAGAACATTGATACGGAGAAAAATTTTGTCTCCTTGTTCACGGCGATCAATAAGATGGCAGAAAAATATGACATGCCGATTCTTTATTCCTGCCATCCTCGTTCCCGGAACCGTCTGAAAGCGTCTGGCTTCCAGTTAGATCCACGGGTCATCCAGCATGAACCTCTGGGCTTTCATGACTATAACTGTCTGCAGATGAACGCGTTTGCTGTAGTATCGGATTCCGGAACACTTCCGGAAGAGAGTAGCTTTTTTACCAGCGTGGGGCATCCATTCCCGGCTGTCTGCATCCGTACATCCACAGAGCGCCCGGAGGCGCTGGACAAGGCATGCTTCGTGTTGGCAGGCATTGATGAGAAGTCGCTGCTTCAGGCAGTAGATACTGCTGTACAGATGAACCTTGATGGCGATTATGGCATTCCGGTGCCGGATTACGTGGAAGAGAATGTCTCTACGAAGGTGGTCAAGATCATCCAGAGCTACACGGGTGTTGTGGATAAGATGGTGTGGCGGAAGTATTAGAAGTATAAATAAAATATAGAAAATAGAGTATATAAAGTCCCTCTTTGGGCGGTTTGAATGGCAGAAGTTTTGTGAAGTTTGTTATTTTTTTCAGCAAATGAACAGAAGGAGATTCAGGCTGTCTGAAGGGGGATTTTTGTTTTTTGAGGTATTTACATATGGATGACATGTTTTATAAGTGCAGCCGATATGTTTGTATAGTATTTTTTACGTATGTTATTTATAATGAATAAGAATGCAGAGTTTCCGGAGGAATATGGGAGCTGATAGCTGAAACTAACAGTGTTTTCATCTGACGGAAACTAAATGGAAGAAAAGAGAACTACAGGAGGAGTCTATGACCGAAAATTCATCCCGTCTGCAGCGGCAGATGGATTTTATAAAGGAAATTGACAAGGAGAAGCTGATCGGACGACAGACGTACATCAGTGATGCTTCCCGAAAGGAAAATGATGCGGAGCATGCATGGCATCTGGCATTGATGGCGATTCTTTTACAGGAATATGCCAATGAAGAGATTGATGTGTTAAAAACGGTTACGATGGTGCTGATGCACGATATCGTGGAGATCGATGCAGGGGATACTTATGCTTACGATGAAGCGGGTAAGAAGACTCAGCGTGAGCGGGAGGAAAAAGCGGCGAAGCGCATTTATGGTATGCTGCCACAGGAACAGGCGGAGAAATATTATAAGTTGTGGCTGGAGTTTGAAGCGAGAGAGACGCCGGAGGCAAAGTTCGCCCGGACACTGGACAATCTGCAGCCGATGATGCTCAATGATGCCACAGACGGAAAAGCCTGGGTTGAACATGGCGTGAAGTTGGAGCAGATCTTAAAACGGAATGAGCGTACCGGAGAGGGCAGTGAAACACTTTGGAATTATGCGAGGGAAAATCTGATCCAGACGAATCTGGAGAAGGGACGTATCCTGAGATAGAAGAGATGTGTTTATCCTCTTCCAGAAGGAAGATTTCAACTTCTAGGGTGGAAGATGGATTGTGTCGTTATCTACTAGATTTTGTAACAGTTTTCTTAATTAAATCTTAATCAGTCTTATGTTTGGATAAAACTAGTGGCAGGTAAGCCAGATATAGAGTATAATAAATGACATAAATATCACAAAATTTTGAACATCTGGAATAGATTGGAGCTATTAAATGAAAAATATACTTGAATATCTGGAACAGACCGCAGCCAAATTTGGCGACCGGGTGGCTGTTGCGGACAATATGACCCAGCTGACGTTTTCTGAGTTGGTGCAGACAGCAGAAAGGATCGGTTCAGTACTGGGAAAATCTGGACGTAGAAATGCTCCGGTGGCGGTATTTCTGGATAAGACACCGGCCTGTGCGGCTGCATTTCTCGGCGTGACATATAGCGGTAATTTTTATGTTGTGATCGATTCCCTGATGCCGGTCGAACGGATCAACAGCATTTTTGAGACATTACAGCCATATGCGGTGCTGACGGATGAGATGCATGCGGAGCAGGCAAAAGAGTTTCGGTTTGACGGAGAGATCGTTCTTTATGAAGAGGCGGTTCAGACAAAGGTGGATCAGGAGTTACTTCAGAAGATTCGAAGCAGAAGCATTGATACCGATCCGCTGTATGCCCTGTTTACTTCCGGTTCTACCGGCGTGCCAAAGGGAACTGTGATCAGCCACAGAGCGGTTATGGCGTATTCGGAATGGGTAGTGAATACTTTTCATTTTGATGAAACTACCGTTTTTGGCAGTCAGACGCCGTTTTATTTCAGCATGTCAGTAACTGATTTCTACAGTATGATCCGCACTGGCGCGAGATTGCAGATCATTCCGAAGGTCATGTTTTCTTTCCCAATGCAGCTGATTGAATATATGAATGAGCATGAAGTGAATACTATTTACTGGGTTCCGTCTGCACTGGGACTGGTGGCAAACTGGAAAGCGTTGGATTATGGCGAGCTGAAGTATGTGAAGACGGTTCTGTTTGCAGGAGAAGTCATGCCGGTTAAACATCTGAACTACTGGCGGGAGAAATTGCCGGATGCATTTTATGCAAACCTGTTCGGACCTACGGAAACGACAGATATCTGTACTTACTATGTAGTAGACCGGGAATTTGCCCCGGAGGAATCTCTTCCTATTGGAAGACACTGTGATAACTGCGATGTGTTTATTTTAAAAGAGGATGGCACAGAAGCGGTCGAAGGAGAGTCCGGAGAACTTTGTGTCCGTGGATCATTCCTGGCAGATGGTTATTACAACAATCCGGAGAAGACAGCGGAAGCATTTACTCTGAACCCGTTGAATACAGCTTATCCGGAATGGATTTATCGTACCGGCGATCTGGTAAAATATAACGATCGCGGCGAGCTGATCTATCTTTCCAGAAAAGATTTCCAGATCAAACACATGGGATACCGTATTGAGCTTGGAGAGATCGAGTCAAGCGCCTGGGCGGTGGACAAGCTGAAAAACTGCGCCTGCATCTATGATGAAACGGAGGACAAGATCATCTTCATTTACGAAGGAAAGGTAAAGGAAGATGCACTGATCGAAGCCATGAATGGCAGATTACCGAATTATATGCGTCCAAACCGTTATATCCGGGTCAGACAGATGCCTTATAATGCAAATGGAAAAATTGATCGAAAGTATTTAAAAGGAAACTATAATCAGTTATAATGATAAATAGTTTCATTTAAGAATAGGGGCAGCTTTTTCCTGAATATAAAAGATGATATGCAGATAAAGCAATACCTGCTACAGAGCAATAAAAGTATAGAAGCTAAATGTGGTAAAAGTATAACCAAAAACATATGAGAAAAAGGAGAACGTGTTATGGAAGAAATCATTGAAATCTTAGAAGACCTGAAACCGGGGGTAGACTTTAAAAGTCAGCAGCATCTGATCGACGATCATATCATCGAGTCTATGATGATGCTTCAGCTGGTATCTGCTCTGAACGATGAATTTGATGTGGAGATCACACCGAAGGATCTTGTACCGGAGAATTTCCAGACAGTAGATGCAATCTATGCGCTGGTGCAGAAGCTGAGTGATGACGAGTAAAGGAGAGGAAGATTAGTGCAGTATAATTCATTTGTCTTTTTAGGATTATTTTTTGTACTGGTGCTTCTGGCTTATTATATTGCGCCTCTGAAGGCACGCTGGTGTGTGCTTTTGGGGGCCAGTATTGTGTATTACCTGATCTCCGGTCACTGGCTTATCGTGATCGTGGCAGGTACGGCGCTGGTGGTCTATGGCGCAGCCAGACGGATCGACCGGATCAGTACAGAGGCAAAGGCGAAAAGAAAACAGCTGCCCAAAGAAGAACGGAAAGCGTTTAAGCAGCAGGTTGCCAGAAAGAAGAAGCATGTTCTTGCGGCAGCCTGTATTTTCTGTATAGGGTTGTTGCTGTTTTTGAAATATTTTAATTTCGTCGGTGGCAATATCAACCATATTTTCGAAACGGTCGGATGGGCAGGCAGGATACCGTTCCTGAAGTTGTTCTTACCACTGGGTATTTCATTTTACAGCATGTCTGCGGTCAGCTATCTGGCAGATGTTTACTGGGAAAAATACCCTGCAGAGAAAAATTACCTGAAGATGCTGTTGTTCCTGACATTTTTCCCTGTGGTTGTGGAAGGCCCGATCTCACGGTTTGATCAGCTTGGACATCAGCTGTTTGAAGGACATCGTTTTGATTACCAGAAATTTACTTATGGAGCGCAGCGGATCATCTGGGGTCTGTTTAAGAAAGTTGTCATTGCAGATCGGCTGAATATGTTTGTGTCTGTAATCTTTAACGGTTCGGAAAACTATGGCGGGGCAGCAGTGTTTTTTGCAATCATTGGATATACCGTTCAGTTATATACGGATTTCTCCGGATGTATTGACATTGCGGCAGGATGCGCGCAGATGCTTGGTATTGACCTGGCGAGTAACTTTGAACAGCCGTTCTTTTCCAGAAATGTTAATGAATTCTGGCGCAGATGGCATATCACACTGGGAGCCTGGCTGCGGGATTATATTTTCTATCCCATCTCTCTGAGTAAGTTTTTCCAGAAGATCAGCAAAGGTGCGCGGAAACATATGAATGAGTATTATGCACAGACGATACCGCCGATGGTGGCACTGTTTGCGGTATGGTTCATATGTGGTCTGTGGCATGGTGCGGAATGGAAATACATTGTCTATGGTCTGTATTATTATGCAATCATGGTAGTGGGAATGCTGGCAGAACCGCTGTTTCATAAAGTATGTACGGCATTGCACATTAACCGGAGCGGTAAGGGATTTGGTGTATTTCAGCTGATCCGTACCCTTGTATTTGTTAATATTGGTATGCTGATCTTTAATGCAAAGACTCTGACAGTGGCAGGTTCTATGTTTGTATCATTGTTTGAACCGGCGAAATGGACATCTTTTGCATTTGTGAAAGATGTGGCATTGAACCATTATGATTATATATTGTTGATACTTTGTACGGCATTGGTACTCATTGTGGATATCTGTAAGGAGAAGGGAATATGTATGCGGGATCGGATTGCAGCGATGCATTTCCCGGCACGGACAGCGATCTACATTGGCGCGATCGTCTGTGTAGCTATTTTTGGCGCATATGGTCCGGGATATGGCGCGGTTGATTTTATTTATGCGCAGTTCTAACCGGCAGATTACAGATAACAATGGCTATGGAGAAAAGGTTAAGCGATGGGAGGCACTTTATCGGGCAGTTAGGTAAAGTGCTCTGAGAAGAAATTAAAACATGGAAGAAAAGAAGATAAGAAACAAACGAATCCGAAATACGATTGTATTTGCCCTGATACTGGTACTGGTATTAAAGACGGTATCCTGGCTGCTGGTCTGGTCGGATAATTCTACAAATATATTGCAAAATCACTGTGGCCCGGCGATTGCTCTGGAGAAAAAGGACACGGTGGATGTGGTGGCTATGGGAAACAGCAATTTCTATTGTTCCATTGATCCGACCCGTGTCTGGGAGCAGCAAGGTATTCCTATGTATATCTGGGGGGCGCCGAGCCACAGGATCTACGAGATCCAGCATGATCTGAAGACGCTGTTTAAAAAGCAGTCGCCAAAGGTTGTGTTCATTGAAGCCAGCTGTCTTATGCGTGACAAATCTACCAATGCGTGGAATCAGAAGGTAAAGGCGGATGTGGCATCTGTATTTCAAATCGTGGCAAATCACAGAAATATCAATAATTTTGAGCCGGGGCGTGACAGTTACTGGTCGTTTACAGAACGTTGTAAATCCAAAGGATATTACCTGAAGACTGGTACGAAAGCATATAAAGGCAAGGACTGGATGAAGCCGACGAAGCAGGAAGCGGAGATTCCGGATGTGGCGAAGAAGGCTTTGGAGAATTGTATCAAGATCTGTAATGACAATGGGGCTGAGGTTGTGCTGCTGTCCATTCCAAGTCCAAACGACTGGAGCGCAAAACGTTACAATGCCGTTTCAAAACTGGCAGAGGAGCTGAATGTGGAGCTTCTGGATCTGAACTGTCATATGGATGAGATTGGGCTGAACTGGGATAAGGATACCTGTGACCAGGGTCATCATATGAATTTCAGAGGTGCAGAGAAGATCAGCACATACATCGGCAATTATCTGGCAGAAAATAAGAAACAGCTTACGGATCATCGTGGCGAAGCAGCTTATGCAGGCTGGGATAAGGACTGTCTGGAGTATGCTCAGGCACGGGATGACAGGCTGAGAGAGCTGGGGAAGATAAAGTAAAAGCATAGGTATATAGAAATATATTTTTAATGAAAATTAAGCGAGTTCAGCTGGTTTAGTAATTCTATACTGGCTGGACTTTTTTGTGATTTCTGTGAAAAAACCCGTGGTATCAAACACTGTCGACGTGTGTCTGATATCACGGGTTTTCTTTTGGGAAAGGCCGTCCACTCAGTTTTTGCTCCCCTAAAACCGGGCAGGCATTTGGCTCCCATCATCATTTATATTATATACTCCACCTTGACTTTGGAATGAATCTTACATTCCGAAAGAATTATCGGACTCCCTCTTTCCGAAAATTCTTTCTTCAGTAAAAAGTGTTTGCGTAACCTCTTATTACTGGTTTCACGAGATGTGAAATCGTATTATTATACCATTGGTTTTAAATCATCAGCGATGATCAGTTTTGCTTCTGTAGCAGCCTGGATCTCTTCAACAGTGAATTCCGGGTTGTACTCTTTCAGAACGATGCCTTCCGGAGTTACATCCATAACGCCCATCTCAGTAACGATCATGTTTACCTGACCTTTAGCGGTAAGCGGAAGTGTACACTCTTTTAAGATTTTCGGTGTGCCTTTCTGTGTGTGCTCCATAGCTACGATAACTCGTTTAGCACCTACTACCAGATCCATAGCTCCGCCCATTCCAGGAACCATTTTTCCAGGAATGATCCAGTTAGCGATGTTACCTTTCTCATCTACCTGAAGAGAACCAAGGATAGTTGCATCTACATGTCCGCCACGGATGATTGCGAAAGAAGTAGCACTGTCAAAGAACATACCGTCTTTTTCGATGCCTGCCGGCTGTCCGCCTGCATTTACAATGTAATCAGCATCCGGGTTTTCAGGATCAACTGCTGCAAGACCGATGAATCCGTTCTCGGACTGAAGTGTCAGTTTTACAGATGGATCAAGGAAATCCGGAACCAGAGTCGGAAGACCGATACCAAGGTTTACAACATCACCATCATGAAGTTCTTTTGCTACACGTTTTGCGATAAATGGTTTAATTTCACTTCTTTCCATCTTATGCTTCCTCCTTTAATACTAAGTAGTCAACGTAAATGTGTGGAGTTTCCACATAGTCAGGACCGATTTCTCCGGCTGGAACGATTTTCTCAACTTCTACGATAACAGTATCAGCTGCAGATGCCATTAACGGGTTGAAGTTTCTTGTTGAACCTTTATAACGGATGTTGCCGGATTCGTCAGCGATGTAACCCTGAACGATTGCAACGTCGCCTTTTAACGGTTTCTCAAGAACGTAGTCTTTGCCGTCTACAGTTACGATGTCTTTGCCGTCAGCAACGGTTGTACCAAGACCGGTAGGAGTCAGAACACCGCCAAGACCTGCGCCTGCTGCACGAACCTGCTCAGCAAGTGTACCCTGTGGCTGAAGTTTCAGATCCAGTTCGCCAGCGCTGTACTGCTGACCACACTCTTTGTTCAGACCTACGTGTGAAGCGTAAAGAGTTTTGATCTGATGATTTGCAAGTAATCTACCAGTACCTTCGTTCTGGAAACCAGCATCGTTGCAGACTACAGTTAAATCTTTAGCTGTGATTTCGTTAACGATAGATTTTGCTGTTCCGTTGCACATGAAACCGCCGATCATGACAGTCATGCCATCTTTTACAAGGGAACCAGCTTCTTTTGCAGAAATTACTTTTGTTTTTGCCATTTTGAAGCCTCCATATAATATAAATTTATGATTTTAAAAGCAGAAAACTGCTTTCATAACGTTTTTACAGCTTTTATTATACCACATTGCTTTTATTTTTGTTCAAAAAGTTGGTAAAAACCACAAAATCGGGAAAATTACTTAATATGTATGTACAAAATAAGAGGAAAACCCTGAAATTAAGTGTACATAATATGGACAAATACAAATAATATAAAATATATGAAAATGCTGAAATATCAAAAGGTGTTGAAAATAGTGGATTTTTAATATGTACAAAAAATGAACACAAGGCGGATGCGATGTGTTCATAATATAGACTGTAAAAACAGGATTTGTATATTTTTAACATATCCAAAAAGTCACTATGATAAAGTTGAATGTTTATGGATGCTATATTCTGCCATATTTAGTTGGCCGAATAAATAATTATGAAAAAGATCTTACCTATAATGTAGAATTAAATATTATGAATCAATATCTGTTGATTCAATGTGCAGATCCTTAATTTTCTTATATAGAAGGGAGCGCTGGATGCCAAGCTGGCGGGCTGCTTCCGTCTTGTTTCCGTTATTGTCGGAAATGGCTTCCTGGATCATCCGCCGCTCCAGTGCTTCGATTTCCCGCCAGTATCCTCCCTTGCTGGAACTGTCGGAGGCGCTGCTTTTATATTTTTGCAGGTATTCCGGAAGATGCTCTACACCAATTTCATGACCGGTACAGATGATGGATGCCCGTTCCAGAACATTTCGCAGTTCCCGGACGTTGCCCGGCCAGTTATGCTGCAGAAAGACTTTGATCGTATCGGCGGATACGGTCAGATTTTGCCGGGATTGGTGGTAGCGGGAATGAGGCAGGAGGACTTTGCACAGACAGGGAATGTCGTTCATGCGTTCACGCAGGGGTGGCAGCTGGATGGGAATAACGTTTAAGCGGTAAAAGAGATCCTGACGAAATCGTTTTTCTTCGATAGCCTGCTCCAGATTTTCATTGGTGGCGGCGATAACCCTTGCTTTAAAGGTCAGCTTTTTATTACTGCCAAGGCGTTCGTATTCCCGGGTCTCCAGCACGCGCAGCAGTTTGTTCTGCATATCGAGGGACATGTTTCCCAGCTCATCCAGAAAGAGGGTGCCGTGATCGGCAAGCTCCAGCTTTCCGATACGGGTTTCGTTGGTGTGATAAGAATCTCCTTCGATGCCGAAAAGCTCCATTTCCAGCTGTTCTGTTGGAATGGAAGCGCAGTCAATGCTGATGAACGGATAAGAAGCGACGTCACTACCGTTGTGGATCGCTTGCGCCACCAGCTCTTTTCCCGTTCCGCTTTCGCCACGGATCAGCACGGAGGCATCGGATTTGGCAATGATCTGGCAGAACTCTTTCAGAGAATTCATTTTTGCATTCACTGTATGGATGTCGTCAAAGGTATATTTGGCACGGTACATGCTGGCAATCTCGCTTCGGTAGGCATTGAAGCTGTTTTCCACTTTTTCCATCCGGGCATAGAGACTGCCCAGCTCTTTCGTGTCTTTGAAGATGATGGTTCCGGCAGCACCGATGATCTCGCCGTCATGAATGATGGGGATTCGGTTGGCGATGACGTTATTGCCATTGATCTTCTGGAGCTGGAACAGTTCTTTTTTTCCGGTCTGGGCGACGATGTGCAGGCGGGTATTTTCCAGAACCTGTGTAACAGGAAGTCCAAGGACATCGCCCTCTTTTAAATGGAAGAAACGCTCGTAGTTCCATTGTACGATGCGGCCTTCCCGGTCTACGATGCACATGCCGTAATTTTCCGTATCCAGAATATCCGAGAGGATATTGATGCTGGCTTTTAATTTTTCCAGATAAAGCTGATGATCCATTTAGGGTCCTCCTGAAGGCAGTTGTGTTAAACGTAAAACTATATCCCTGGCGTTGCATCCTTATAAGTAGTAGGATGGTATGTTCGAGATAGTATGGTATACATTTTATGGTAACATATTTTCATAAAAAATGAGTCCCTTTTTTTCAAGTTGCATATACTAAGTGTAAAAGAAGCGGGAGTTTGCCATGGATTTTGGACCAAAATATTTTGAATATATGGACAGCGTGTATCAGGACGGGTATCGAAGACCGTTTTATGAAACCTATGCGGCGAGAAATTATTTTAATGAGGAAGCGGAATATGACCGGGATTGCTGCCGTCTGCAGGAAATGTATCCGGCGGAGGCGCGAAAGGTGCAGGCGCAGATCAAGGATGCCTGTGATAAGATGGAATATGAAGGCAGCGTGATGTTTGATGAATATCCGGATAAATATACATTGCAGGCGATTTGTCGCACGATATACCGCAAGGTCAATGATCTGGAGGAGCTGAAAGGAACTTCCTGTTGCAAAGATCCGGTGTATCAGATGATCGAAGTTATGCTGCTCAATGAGATCTACAAGCGTCGGTGCAGATATCGCCGGTGTAGGAGACGGTACTGGTAAGGAATACATGCATGAAATAGACACAATAGTTGAGATGAAATCGGGCAATGATCAAGGAAAGATTTAGAAAAAAGTAATAAAAATGTAGTTGTGGTTTTTCAGTGCAGGATTTACAATAAAAGCATTGTCAGGAACCGAAGTTCCGACGATCAATACAAGTACAAAAAAGATGAGGTTACCCATGGAACAGTGGAAAACAGAAATAGAAAAATATCTGGATGAAAAACTTGTTCGGATTATCATAAGCAAATCCCGTATAAAGGGAGAAAAACGAAAGATACAGATCCGTCCGATCTTATTAAAGGGCGCGCTTGTATTTCAGGCGGAGGATTATAAACAAAAGCAGGTATTTCACCAGAACCTTTCCGGAAAGGAAGCTCTGGAAAAGATTGGGGAATGGATGCAGGAAATGCAGCAGTTAGAGCTGCTGCACCAGGATGGAAGAGTGAATATGCTGATCAGCAAAAAAGGAAAGATTACACTGAAACAGTCTGAAAATGGATGTCAGGTGCCGCAGGCGGATCTTACCCATAACCGGAAGAAAAAATATATTCTGGATCCTCAGGTAAAGGTGCCTTTCCTTGAGGATCTGGGAGTACAGACCAGTGAGGGAAAGATTGTACACAGCCGATATGATAAATTCAGGCAGATCAACCGTTTCCTGGAATTTGTGGAAGATATACTTCCGGCGCTGCCAAAGGATCGGGAAGTGGTCATTCTGGATTTCGGATGTGGAAAATCTTATCTGACGTTTGCCATGTATTATTATCTGCATGAACTGAAAGGGTATGATATCCGGATCATCGGCCTGGATCTGAAAGAAGATGTGATCCGTCACTGCAATGAGCTGCGGACAAGATATGGATATGAGAAACTGGATTTCCTGACCGGCGATATCGCCGATTATGATGGCGTGGATCAGGTGGATATGGTAGTTACGCTTCATGCCTGTGATACCGCTACAGATTTTGCACTGGATAAGGCGATTCGTTGGAATGCAAAGGTCATCCTGTCGGTTCCGTGTTGTCAGCATGAACTGAACCGTCAGATCAGCAATGAGATCCTGGCGCCGGCTTTTAAATACGGACTGATCCAGGAGAGGATGGCGGCATTGTTTACAGATGCAATCCGTGGAAATCTTCTGGAAGAGGCTGGATATCAAGTGCAGCTGCTGGAATTTATTGACATGGAACATACGCCGAAAAACATTCTGATCCGTGCAGTAAAACATGGAAAACAGGGTCAGCATGGGAAAAAGGAAAAACAGCTTCACAGTGATGTACAGCGGATGCTGGAATTTCTGCATGTTGATCCGATGCTGGCGCGGCTGCAGGATACGGTGGAGGAAGAGAAAAAATGATCAAATATTTAAAAAAAGCAGGAATACTGGCTGCGGTATTTATCGTATCATTGATTCTGTTTTCCAGAGCATTGAATCATGAAAGTGTGGATCGGACGACGGAACTGAAAGCAGCGTCTCTGCCGGTTGTTTATGTGGTTCAGCAGGATGTGAGAACCGGGGAACTGCATGGCCATACGGATCAGATGGATGCGGCATCCATTGCGGAACAGACGATTCCGGTGCAGAGCGGGAATAAGATCCAGCTTACGATCGAAAATCTTCCAAAAGATGTAGACACGCTTTCTTATGAAGTGCGCACAGAGGATGGAAAACGGCTGATAGAGGATGCGAAAGAAGTTTCCATTACACATAAGGAAAAAATGGGTACGGCGCAGCTGACGTTTCAGGATCTGTTTCAGGACGGGACACGGTACCTGCTGACGTTAAAACTGGATGCCGGTCAGAAGGAATTATATTATTATACCGGTCTTCAGAAAGAGGGCAACTGCGATACACTGAGCTGTATTTCTTTTGCCAGTGATTTTCATAAGAAAACGATTGAAAAGACAGACAGCAATTCTATTACTGCTTATCTGGAACCGGATGCATCTGCCAATAATGCGACGCTGCAGAGCGTTTCCATTAAAAACCGTCTCAGTCAGATCACATGGGGAAAACTGGATGTCACAGAGATCGGGGAGCCGGTGGTCAATGTGCAGGAAATGACGGAGTCTTACAGCTCCATGAACATTTCCAGTGTGATCTCGTCTGCAAATGAGGATGGCAGTACCTCTTATTACAATGTAAACGAGTATTTTCGCATACGTCCGGGCGGAAACCGCATGTATTTGCTGGAATATAACCGTACCGTGGAAGAGATTTTTCAGGGAGCGACCGCAAGTGTCAGTGGCAATCAGGTTAATCTTGGCATCCGTTCTCAGGATGTAGAATTTCATGCGAATAATGCCGGAACCGGTGTCTGCTTTGTACAGCAGGGAGAGCTCTGGGCTTATGATCAGGAAACCGGTCAGATGGTAAAAGTCTACAGTAACCGCAGTCAGCTGAGTACGGATGCGGTGGATGCAAGGGAAAATTATGCGCAGCATAATATCCGTGTGATCAAAACAGATGAATCAGGAAGCATTGATTTTATCGTGTACGGATATATGAACCGTGGCGAGCATGAAGGGCAGAATGGAATCAGCGTCTGCCATTATGACAATGTGACAAATACAGTAGAAGAGTATCTGTTCCTTTCCACAAAGCAGTCTTATCAGGAGATGCGGGATATGCTCAGTCAGTTGCTGTATATCAGTGATGCAGGTGTATTTTATACTGCGGTGGATGGAAAAATCTATGCCATAAATGTAGATACTTCTGAAGTGAAGGTACTTCCATATACGCTGAAAGAGGGTAGTTTTAAGACGTCGGAAACCGGTCGATATGCTGCATGGACGGATGGCGATGCGATCAGTGAAGCATCGGTATTACATGTGATTGATCTGAATACGGAGGCAGTCAGTGACATCAAGGCGGATGCGGGCTATTGTATTCAGCCACTGGGATTTATGGGGACAGACTGTATTTATGGACTTTCACAGAAATCCCGCGTGGAATCTACCGGAAGTTTTCTGGCAGATACGTTGAAAATTGCGGAGATTTCCGAAACGGGTGTGGATATCCTTACGTCTTATGGAAAGACAAATTATTTGATACAGGGCATTGATGTGGGACATGGTGTGATCACGCTGTCACTTCTTTCTGAAGATGGAACCGGTACGGTAACAGATACCATTACCAACAAAGATCTGGAAGGCAGTAAGAGTGTGCAGGTGGAGTCTGTGACAAATGGAACCCGGCAGACAGAGGTGCATCTGGTATTTTCGGATAAAAAACAGGATGTGTCGGTCGTATTAAAAGAGCCGAAACTGATTCTTCCGGAGAAATCGGCAACGCTGAGTCTGGAAGAGGATGTATTGAAGTAGAAGGTTTACGGTTTTTGTGATATTGAAGGATCAGAGCGTTTTGCACATTTCAGCAGAAATTTGTAACGCATCTGGATGGATTGCAGCAGGTAGATACTGCTGTCGATGAGATCCGGGTCGGTGGCGTTTTCAAATTTGCTGTAGGCGCAATCCAGCTCTGATTTTGTTTTTTCAATGTGTTCGATGAGAAGGTCGTAGGCGGTCTGTTCGTTGTGCTGGCGGTTATTTTTTTTCATGGGATGCCTCCTGTCAGGTTATAGAAAAAGTATAAGCAACCTTTTGGGAAAATATACGAAAATTAGTATAAATTTCCACAAATTTAATATATTTAGGTAAGAAAAAAAGTGGGAAAAACAGCATGGATATGAAATTTGCTGCAATGGCTGTTGCGGGAATCTGCATCCTGGTTCTGCTGATCGGGATACTCAAACAAAAATCAGAATTTATCCTTAATTTTCTGGTTCGGATGTCGGTTGGACTCATCTGTGTCTACTTCGTAAATACCTTTCTTGCTGCCCGTGGAATCGGTGTGGCAGTGGGTGTGAACCTGCTCAGTGCTTTGACACTGGGAAGCCTTGGTTTTGGCGGCTTTCTGTTGCTTTATGGCATTCTTTTCCTTGATTTATTGTGAAAGTGCACAACCGGTCGTTTCTGTGTAATCTGCCATATAGACAGCGGTGCGATCCGTGAGCTATAATCGTGGCACGAAGCGAGGTGAGGCTGATGAATCCGGAAAGGATCTGATCTTACAGGGCATATTATCTGTCGCTGTGATCATGGATTGCCGGAGTGGGAAGATTCGAAATCCGTGTATTGTGCTGGGACTTTCGGCAGGATGTTTTATAAGAATCGTTCTGGAACAGGTTCCGTGGCATACGGTAATGGCGAATGTCAGTGTTCCCATTCTGTTATTTTATTTATTATTCTATATGCATGTGCTGGGCGCAGGGGATATCAAATTATTTTGCGTCGTAGGAGCATTTTGGCCCATTCAGGATCTGTGCACATGTATCTTAATTTCATTTATGGCCGGTGGGGTCATATCATTCAGCAAATTGCTGATTCAACGAGAGCTTTTTCAAAGCTTACAGTCTGTATATTTTTATTTACAAACAAGCGTAAAGACAAAAACATTAAGTAAATATCCGGGAAGAGATAAACGTGGGCATCAGATCCATTTTTCTGTTGCCATATTTATCGGTTTTCTGTTGACAATGGGGGTGAAATATGGAGGGATTATCTATTCTTTTATACGACCGTGATGCAGATTATATCCGAAATCTTGCCCGCAGTCTGCGAAAGTTTATTGATCCCAGTATCGGAATCGAGACATATTCGGATGCGGAGCGTTTGCGAAAAACAGGGATTTTTCCAGAGACAGAAAGAAAAGGAGACGGGGAATACAGTGATTTAACAGGTAACAGAACAGAAATCGATGGATGTAAAGAAAACTATTTGGAAAAGGAACAGAGTATAGATGTTCAGGAAGGACAAGTGATTGTTCCGGATTCAGGAAGAGGTAAGAGCAATAGCAGCCATATAGAACAGAGATTTGGGGATAAGTTTGGATTTCGGGTCAGTCAAAACGGGAACAAAGAATTTCCATCGGATAATCTGGAACTTATCTATAAATATCAGCCGGTAACGCAGATTGCGCAGTTATTGCAGCAGGCGCTGCCGAAGATTCAACAAAACGTGCAGGAGCAGCATCTGCGTATGAAGCAGAGGTGGTATGGCATTTTTGCATTGGACAGGCAGGATGCGGCAATGGCGTTTTCATGTTCCATGGCGGGGATACTGGGAGAGCATAGAAAGGTATTACTGTTAGTTCTGACACAATTTTCCGGGATCGGGCAGTTGCTTAGTAAAGAGCAGGGCTGTGATACGGAAGGATTTTTTCTGCAGCTGAGAAGAGCGCAGGTGGATGAGTTTCAGCAGATTACCATGCCAGAGGTACTTGTATTTTCGGATTTTGAGCTTTTGAAAGAGCCGGAAAATCCGGAGGTGCTGTGTGAATTGGAGCCGGAAGATCTGCAAAAACTGATCCGGTATCTGGATGGCAGTGTTTATGATGCCGTGGTGTGGATAGCAGGACAGGCTCTGCGTGGGATGCGGCAGCTTCTGGAACGAAGCAGCCGGGTGTTTGTGCCGGAAACCGCAGATGCATACAGTATCTGTCGGCAGCAGGCGATGGAACATTACTGCCGGAAACTGCCGGGGAATCTGTGGGAAGAAAAAGTCAGAAGCATCTTTTTTCCGGATTGTGAGAAGTCGGAGTGTGGAGAGCACTTGCTCTGGCTTTGGAGGCAGTCCACGATTGGACAAAAGGCGGAGGCGTGTATAAAGGAGAGTGAAGCGGATGGATGCTGATCTGGAAGAAGTTCGCAGACAGGTGTTGGAGCAGATGGAAGGCACCAGAGAAGTCAGTGACGAGCAGCTGCGGATGAAGATATCCGTGCAGACGGGGAAATACGGACAGGAACATCTGCTGTCCTTGCAGGAACGGATGAAGATGGAAAAGCAGGTGTTTGATTCTCTGCGGCGGTTGGATGTGCTGCAGGAACTGATGGATTATGTGGACGTTACGGAGGTTATGGTAAATGGGAGCGGACATATCTTTTATGAACGGGCTGGCAGCCTGCATCTATGGGACAAGCATTTTTCCTCCAGGGAACGTCTGGAGGGTGTGATCCAGCAGATCGCCGCGTATACAAATAAGACGGTAAATGAAGCGGAACCCATCGCAGATACAAGATTGGCGGATGGCTCCCGTGTCAATATCATACTGCCGCCTGCATCGTTGGAAGGCCCCTGCATTACGATTCGAAAGTTTGCACAAAATCCGGTCACACTGAAGCGGCTTGTGGAGTTGTCCTCTATTTCAGAGGAGATACGGAAAGTCATGGAACTGCTGGTAAGCGCTGGGTATAACATCTTTGTTTCGGGAGGAACCGGTTCCGGTAAGACCACTTTTTTGAATGCACTTTCTGGGGCGATACCGGAAAACGAACGGGTGGTTACCATCGAAGATTCTGCGGAATTACAGCTTTTTGGCGTGAAGAATCTGGTTCGTCTGGAAGCTCGCAGCGCCAATGCAAATGGTGTGGGAGAAATTACGATCCGTGATCTGATCCGTACATCGCTCCGTCTTCGTCCGGATCGGATACTGGTAGGCGAGGTCCGTGGACCGGAAGCACTGGAGCTTTTGCAGGCAAATAATACCGGTCACGATGGAGGAATGTCTACAGGACATGGAAATTCCTGCAAAGATATGCTCAGCAGACTGGAGACGATGGTTTTGATGGGCATGGATCTTCCACTGCCCGCTGTACGGGGGCAGATTGCATCCGGGATCGATATTCTGGTGCATCTTGGACGTATGAGGGACAGATCCCGTAAAATTTTGCAAATCTGTGAGATGGACGGAGTACATGGCGGGGAGATTCGGCTGCATTCATTGTATCAGTTTGAAGAGGAGATGGAGAATCCTGAAACTGGTACAAAAATTGTCAATTATATTACGAAGCAGGATGGGGAAGGTGTGTGCCAACAACCGGTAACAGGCATCTGGAAACGAGTGGGAACTTTAAAGAACAGAGAAAAACTGAGACAGAAAGGAGTGGAGGCGAGATTGGATGAAATCTATGGAAATAAAGAAACAAGTGAACAGACTGGAAAAACATCGGCACAGTGACAGTCTTTGGATCAGAGCCGGTAAGGTCGGACAGGAATATCTAAAACAGAAGAATGCATGGGAAGAAGTGGGAGTATATACCGGCATTGCAGGATTATCCGCACTTATTGCCTGGCTGTTTTTTGATTCCGTTTTCGGATTGGTCGTGATCATTGTGTGCATGCCGCTGATCGGTGGTGTTTATCGAAAAAGGGCAGCACTGCGGAGAGACCGGATGCTGGAAGCACAGTTTCAGGATGGGCTTGGATTTGCTGCGGCTGCGTTGGAAACCGGTTATTCCGTGGAGAATGCGTGGAAGGAAGCACAGCGGGAAGTAGAGACGCTCCATGGAGAGGATGCTGTCTTTGCGGAAGCATTGCGAAAGATCAACCAGAAGGCTGGCATGAATGAACCCCTGGAGAGACAATTTCTGGAGTTTGCCGGAGAAAGTGGGCTGGAAAGCATTCAGAATTTTGCGGAGGTGTTTTATTTTGCCAGAAAAAGCGGTGGAAATCTGACTTCTATCATGCGTCTTACGGCGGATCGACTCCGACAGAACTTTCGTGTGCAGGAGGAGATCGCACTGGCAATTTCTTCCAGACAGTTTGAACAGCGGATTATGAGTGTCATGCCATTGGGGATACTGGCATATCTCCGTGTGGGTTCGCCGGGATTTCTGGCACCGCTGTACCATAATGTGGCAGGCGTTGTGATCATGACGGGATGCCTTGCACTGTATGGCATCGCCTGGTATCTGTCGGTCAAGCTTACAGAAATAGAAATCTGAGGATTTGTATTTTGAGAAAAACCAAACAGGGAGGTGTGATATGTCTGTAGATGGTTAAGAAAAAAAGGAAAAATGAAAGAAAGAGACAGATGTTCCTAATCATGATGGTGTGTACCGCTCTGGCGGCAGTGTTGTTTTTACAGCAATATCAGAAAGGGGTCAGAGAGATCAAACAGGGAATTTATCGTAGTGATCGGGAGGGGGAAGCCCATGAAGAGACTTTTGTAGCCCACATGGAAGACGGAACACGGGTGGAGGTTCCAGTGGAGATTTTTTCCAGAGAGCTGTCGGAAGAGGAAAAGCAGAAACTTTTGGATCAGGCACAGAAGGAATTTGTGCAGACCTATCTGGGAGAAAATACTTCGGAGAATGCCGTTACAGAGGACCTGAAATTCGCCTTCAGTTATGTAGACGGACAGGTCATGGCTGTGTATGAAAGCAGTCAGCCACAGTATCTGTGGGACGATGGAACCGTTCATACAGATGCGCTTGCACAGACGGGGGAAACGGAACCGGTTAAGATCACGGTAAATTTTACCTGTCAGGATCTGCAGATGGAATATGTGTGTTATGTGATTTTACAGCAGAAAGTACCGGCAGGGGAAACAGATGAAACTACAGGCATTCAGAATGCTGTAAAAGAACAGGAGACAGCCAGCCGGACTCAGCAAACCTTTCAGTTGCCGGATACGGTAAATGGACAGAAGGTTACATGGAGAAAAAAGGTGGATTACCGTCCGTTATTTCTGCCAGTCGTTGGAATTGTTCTGATCATCTGTATCCAACAGAAGCCTTTGCAGGATAAGAAAAAAGAGCAGAAATTACGAGAAAAGGAACTGCTGAGAGAATATCCAACAATGGTCATGCAGATGTCACTGCTCATGGGAGCGGGTATGACGGCGGTAACAGCATGGGAGCGGATCGCCGGGCGTTATGACCAGAGGAGTACAGTTTTATCGGAGAGGGCAGGGAGACGTGCCAGGGTTCCCAGATATCTGGAAGAAATGCGGATCGCAAGCCGTAAGATCCGGGATGGTGGGAGTGTACGGCGTTCCTGGGAGGCGTTTGGAAAACGGATTGGTCTGGCTTCCTATCGGAAATTTGTCTCGATTTTGATCCAAAATATGGATAAAGGAACCAAGGACACAGCATTTTTGCTTGGACAGGAAGCGGAACTTGTCATTGAAGAACAGAAAAACCGGGCCAGGCGTCTTGGAGAAGAGGCAGGGACAAAATTACTGTTTCCGATGTTGATGATGCTGATGGTCATACTGGCAGTCATCATGATACCGGCGATGATGTCATTTTAAAGAAAATGAAAGGCAGAGGGATGAAAAATGTTAGAGAAAATGAAGTATGAAAGTAATCAGAATAACAGAAAAGAGAAAATGCATTCGGAAACTTTTAAGGAGAAGATCCGGACATTTTTTCAGACAGATGTAAAACGATTCTGTTATGAAGAAGATGGTATTGGAGTGGTCGAAATCATTTTAATCCTTGTCGTTTTGATCGGCCTGATCATTATATTCAAAAGCCAGCTGACGACTTTGGTTACCAATACTTTTTCTAATATTACCAATCGGGCAGGAACATTATAACAGAACAGCGGTGGGATGTGAATGAGAAACAATGGGAGAACAACAGATTATGCGTGTAAGAAGAACGGAAAAGTAACAAAGACATCTGTCTGGAGAGCCAACAATAAAAAATGGGTTAAGAAAAAGACAGATAGTTATCTGACAGGAAGTATTACAGTGTTTTTAAGTCTGATGCTGGCATTCGTACTGGCTGCGGTGTTTTCCCTGCTGGAAGGGGCACGGGTCTGGGGGCTGGAAAAACGGGTTTCCACAGATGCCGTGCAGACGGGGCATTCACTGATGGCAGAATATACGCCATCCCTCTGGAAAGATTATCATGTACTTTTTCTGGATGGCAGATATGAAAAAGATGCGTTTTCCATTGCAAATGTGGAAGATCGGGGAATGTTGTTTTCTGTAGAAAATCTGGATGTTTTCAGTGGAATCACAGGAGAAGTACAGGCAGAGACATGGAATCTGTTTGGGATACATCCACAGACGCTGGAATTGGAAACCTATGAGCTGGCAACTGATCATGGTGGGCAGAGTTTCCGTATGCAGGCAGCTGCTTCTGTGAAAGCAGAAGTGGGCATGGATCTTTTGAAATCTATCTATAAATATCTGACAAAATCTGATGAAGGACCAAAGGTTACAACACCGGCGGTAGTGGAGGAGACAGAGCAGCGGCCGGAGATTGCCGAAAATCCTGTGGATACCATTGCCCGAATCCGTGAAAATGGTCTGTTGGGCATTGTGTATCGTAATCAGGCGGTTTCCGAAAAGGAAGTGGATCTGTCGCAGACAATTGGAAAACGGGAATTACGGGAAGGAACCTGGCAGCGTGAAGAAGCATCGGAAGACTGGGCGACACAGATTCTTTTTCTGGAGTATCTTGTAAAAAATTTTTCAGATTGTCGTGGCAGGACAGATGGAAATACGCTGGATTATGAACTGGAATATTTAGTGGCAGGAAAAGGTTCTGACCGAGAAAATCTGCAGTCTGTGATCAATCAGCTGACGCTGATGCGTGAAGTTGTCAATTTTGTTTATTTACAGTCGGATCAGGAGAAGCAGGAACTGGCACTGGCTGTAGCGACTGTGATCGGAACGGCAACCCTTTCTCCGGAAATGATTCCTGCATTGAAACAGGGCATACTGGCAGCCTGGGCATATGCGGAATCACTGTCAGATGTCAGGTTACTGCTGGATGGTCAGAAAGTATCTTTGATGAAGACGCAGGATCAGTGGCATACAGATCTGTTGCATCTGGAAAGTTCTATCAGTGGTACGGAAAAACAGGAAGAAGGTCTGGATTATGAACAGTATCTTCGTATCCTGATGTGGAAGACCAGAGAAACGGTACTGACGCAACGTGCAATGGATCTGATTGAAGCAAAGGAGCAGATCCGTATGGATGAACAGATCACTGCCTTTCAGGGAAAGATGAATTATACAGGGGAACCGCTGTTTTCCACATTTGTAACCATTGGAAAAGGGCATCCGGGAACGTATATATTTCAGAAAGAAGTGCAGGGAGATTATCTGGAAGATATCAGGTAATGAATACAAAACAGTATTTTATGGAAAAAAGAGCGTATTTTAGAAATCTTCGTTTTGGAAATATTGGGAGTATATAAGGAAATATGAGACGTAGCACTCCGGGTGCAGAACCATGCCTTTGTGCAGGAAATAAAAAAACAGGATGAAGTTGTAATGAAAAAAGAAAACGAACACAATATCTTATCGTTAAAATCTCTCTCTTTGCTGTGTATCTGTCTTTTGTCAAGAAAATTTCCAGAAAAACAACCTGACACAAAGGCATGGTTTCGCACCCGGAAACAAGCGTCCTTTACAGTAGAAGCGGCAATGGTCATGCCGATCTTTGTATTCTTTCTGGCTTTATTTATCGGACTGTTCCGGGTTATGCAGGTGGAAATGCAAGTGGATCAGGCATTACAGTATGCGGCTGGAAATACAGCTCTTTATTGTCAGCAATCAGAAGATGGGCATCCGTTATTGGAGTATGCCGGCGCATCTGTACTTTTTTACAGGGAATTGAAAGATACGATTCCGGAAAACTGTTTAAAGTATGGAATCAGTGGGATTCGATTTCGGGATCTGGACAGCAATGAGCGTCTGGTAAAGCTGCATGCATCCTATGAAATCATGCTTCCGGTAAGCTTTTTTGGTATGCGGTCAGTAAATGTGGAGCAGAGCGCATCTGCCCGGAAATGGAACGGCTATCAGTCTGAATCTTCTGGCGATGCGGATTCCTGGGTATATGTGACGCCTTATGGAAGTGTCTATCATCAGAGTACGGCATGTCGGTATCTGGATCTGTCTGTACATGCTGCCGGAAAAAATCAGATCGGAGTCCTTCGAAATAAAGATGGAAGCATCTATTATCCCTGCAGAAGCTGTCATGCGGCAGGGGCAGAAGGAACCGTGTATGTGACGGATTATGGCACGAATTACCATGCTTCCGCAGGTTGTTCGAAATTAAAACGGGTGGTATACCGTATCCGAAAAGAGCAGGCAGAAGGAAAAAGTCCCTGCAAGAAGTGCTATGAGGAGAAAACCCAGTAAGGAGTCCACATAAAAGAGACAAATTATTTAAATGTATGTGTGGCAGGCGCTTACGGATATATTTGAGAAGTGGAAAGGTATTTCACGGTGTATCGGAGAAGGAAAAAGCTGTTTTTCGGTAAATTGAAGAAGTAAAAGTCTGTTATCAGATGCATAGGTATGGATGAAAGGCATCTTTCAAACGTATATAGAATGGATAAAAGGAAATAGAACGGTGGTATATGGTATACAATGTGTGGTTACACTTGGACTGCTGATCTGTATGAGCATACAGGATATCAGAAAAAAACAGATCTCTCTCTGGCTGTTGCTGGTTCTGGCAGGATTCTCTGTGGTAATGGCAATTATTAGCGGGTGGTCAGAAAACGAAATAAAAAAACAGATTTTCGTAAGAGCTTTGCCCGGTATGCTGCCCGGTGGAATTATGGTACTGTTTGGAAAACTGTCTGGCGGAGCACTGGGAGAAGGCGATGGATATACAACAGTGACATTGGGCATACAGCTTGGAATCTTTTCAGTAATCGAATGTCTGCTACAAGGGATGGTTTTGTCCGGCATTTACAGTGGCATATTACTATTGACTGGTAAAGGAAATAGAAAAGATGCAATTCCTTTTCTGCCATTTCTTACGGCAGGATATGCCATTTTTCTGGTTGTTACCGCTATAGATAGAATATAAATAAGGCAGGGAAATGTTTTTATAATTATTTATAGTAAAAAGGATTACAGGTCTAGGAAAGAAAAGTGGTATGGAAAATACATTTTATAGCTATTTGTGTCATTTATGGAAGATGTTGGAACGGGGATTAGACTGGAGAAATCAGAAACATGAAATCGAGTAGAATAACGAAAATAGACTGTCTGAAAGAGAAAAAAATATGGACACAGAAAAGAAAGTACTTGAACGCCTCTTTCACAGTGGAGGCATCTGTGATCATTCCAATTATTTTTTTTGTGATCGCTTTTGGCTTGCAGGTTGCTATGGATCAGTACCAGGTAATACAAAGTCTGTCAAAAGAGCCGACAAAACTGGAAGCCGTGGAATCGGTAAAGGTTATGCGGGAATCAGATAGGATTTTGAAAGGATTAAAAAATGAAAATTGAATATATCAGAAATTTAAATGGAAGTTATATGATTATAAGAGATGTGGATTATCCATGCCGCAGTTATGAATTGATGATGTTATTAAACAATAGAATTCCGGGACTTTTATCCTTGCAGATTATTGTCGGGGATGGAAAACTGGAATACTGGTATGATATTACCGGTATGACATCGTTGGATACGCAGTTGATGTTGATAAGTCTGGATGCCTCCGGTCTTCAGACGATGACTGAGGATATTTTTGATATGAATCTTGGGCTGGAAGAATATCTTCTGGATGGGAAAAATATCTGTTATCTCCCAGAATTGGTATTTTATGACCGATATGTGGAAAAATATAGATTTTGTTATCTGCCAGGAAGCGGAGAAGCAGAACCCCAAGGTATGCAGAATCTGATGGAATACCTGCTGACGAAAATTGATCATACTGATCAGCGAGCGGTAAAGATCGGATATGAATTATATGAAAAAAGTACGCAGGAGGGGTGCTCTATACAGGAACTATTGGGTTGTCTTGGAAAGGAAGAGACTGTGGATGTTTTGGGCAATCTGGAAACTGGAGCCGGATCTGAAATAAAACAAATTTCAACAGATAAGTCCGATGAAACAGAGGAAAACAAATATGCAAAAGCAGCTTTTGAAAAAAACAAAAGATCCAATAAGAAATGGAAACCCAAAAAGGAAAAAAAGGGAAAACTGGATTATGCAGCAGAGCTGAAACAGAGGATACAACATCAGATTGTTGCAGAACCGGTGGTACATAAAAAGCAGACGGTATTGCTGGATCGAGGCAGGCATCATCCGGAAGTATGGCTACGTTATCAGGGAAAAGGGGAGGAACAGGATTTTCCTCTTGGAAGTGGCGATTTTCTGATCGGAACGCAGGAAGACAGAGTTGATTTTGTGATGCAGGCAGATACCGTCAGCCATATCCATGCGAGAATTACGGGACAGGATGGAACGTTTTATCTGGAAGATCTGAATTCGACCAATGGAACATGTGTGAATGGAAAAGAGCTGGTGTATCATGAAAAAGTAAAATTGAAGCCGGAAGACAGAATCCTGTTTGCGGATGAAGAATATATTGTTCGCCGTTGATTTTCAAACGTGCAGTGTTTATACTTATAGATATTCACATCGTACATATCCGTTGTGTATATGCAGTGAAATTGTCATTGTATATCAAGACTATCTCAGAAACAAAATAAAAAGGAGGAAAGCGGCCGGAAGAAAATATCTTGTGTCTGTGAGGTATGTCATTGAACAGATTTACAGGAACGGATATGAAATATTTAAAGGAAAGATATGACTAGGGCTGCGTGGATGACAATGAAAGACGAAAATTGCATTTTCTGTAAACTGGCAAATGGAGATATCCCGACAAGAAAGATTTATGAGGATGATCAGTTCAGTGTAATCATGGATGCAAGTCCGGCAACAAAAGGACATGCACTGATCCTTCCGAAAGATCATTATGCAAATATCTATGAGATTCCGGAGGAGACAGTGGCAGCAGCGATGGTCCTGGCAAAGAAGCTAGCTACAAAAATGACAGATGCTTTACATTGCGATGGTTTCAATATCCTTCAGAATAATGGAGAGGCAGCAGGACAGACCGTGTTCCACCTTCATGTACATCTGATCCCGAGATATAAAGGTCAGGATACTGGAATGTTAGAGTGGGCACATCAGGAGTTCTCCGATGAGGATATGGATGCACTCTGTGAACAGTTGTCAGAGGCACTGTCATAACATTTTTAGCTAAAACCATAACAGTTGATAAAAAGGTTTCTGTATTATACTACTTTCGATAAAATTCAATGAATTGAATCAGAATTTTCAATGATATTCGAGAAAGTAGCAGATACAGAAACCTTTTTCATTATTTTTTTCTGGTTGCTTCGATCAGATCTGTGATGGTTTTGATCGGGTCAAGCTGTTGGCTGTGGTTCATGGCTTCTATGTACTGGTTTTTTTTCTCTGCCACAGTGGTTACTGCGGTAAGAAGCTGGGCATCTGTCAGAGTGTCCTCATCCAACACATAGCTGAATCCCTGTTTTTCAAAAGATTGGGCATTCAGGATCTGATCACCACGGCTTGCAGCAGCGGATAATGGAATCAGAATGTTCGGTTTTTTCAGAGCCAGAAGTTCACAGATTGCATTTGCGCCTGCACGGGAGATTACGATCTCTGCCAGAGACAGAAGGTCTGGCAATTCCTGGCTGATGTATTCGTACTGGCGATAGCCGTCACAGTGATTCAGCGTAGGGTCAATGTTACCTTTCCCACACAGGTGGATGATATCATAAGTCTTCATCAGGTTCGGAAGCAGACGGCGAACGGTTTCATTAATGAATTTGGAACCGGTACTGCCACCTACGATCAAAAGCACGGGTTTGCTGCCATCCAACCCGGTAAATGTAAGCGCCTTTTCTCTGGAACCATTCAGAAGCTCTGCACGGATTGGAGATCCGGATAATACAGCCTTGCCCTCTGGAAGGTGTTTTAATGTTTCCGGGAAGTTGCAGCATACTTTGCTGGCAGACGGAATGGCAAGCTTGTTTGCCAGACCAGGTGTCAGATCAGATTCATGGATGATGGCTGGAATGTGTGAGTGTTTTGCTGCCAGTACGACAGGAACGCTGACAAATCCACCTTTTGAAAATACGATATCCGGTTTGATCTTTTTCAGTAATTTCTTTGCCTGAAAATAACCTTTTACGACTTTGGCAGGATCGGAAAAGTTTTTCGGATCAAAATACCGCCTGAGTTTTCCGGAAGAGATTCCATAATAAGGAATGCCCTGCGCTTCGATCAGAGATTTTTCGATACCGGTATAAGAACCGATATAGTGGATTTCATATCCAAGCTCTTTTAATCGTGGAAAAAGAGCAATGTTTGGTGTGACATGTCCGGCGGTTCCACCGCCTGTCATAACGATTTTCTTCATATATTTATATCTCCTTGTCAGATCAGGATAATCGATCTTCCTGTAGTTATTATAATGATACCCGATGTGCAGGAAAAGTCAAGAATGAAAGGTAGTGGAAGAATGCTGTAGAAAGATGGGAAACGATGTATTTTCCTGACGAATGCTGTCGAAACTTGCGATGAAAAGCAGTGTCAGACTACTTCCATTCCACAGGAAGATTCTTTATACTTATTAAAGATGGTGTATCGGATGGACATGGATGTTTATTACAGTAAAAGTTGCGTCATTTAATCATACGAACATCATATAATAAGGTACTCTTGGAATCTTCTTAGAAAATCTCTCTGGCTATATTCAGATATACAGATTCTCTTTTCTTGTTGTACACACTACATATGTATGGCGAAAATGTCAGCATATATTAAACATTATTTTAGAAAAATTATTTTGAAGATTCCGAGAGTGCACAGTAGAAAAAGGGGGAAATACATATGGCAACATGGATAACAGGCGGCATTCAGTTTATGATGGATTATCGTGATGAAATCTTGCTGGCGGCTCTCATACTTCTTTTTATACTTATGCTGATTTTGCTAAGAACAGTACGGAAAAATATGCGTCTTCAGATGGCACAGAATGAGAAATTTGTACAGCTGAACCAATTATGTGAGAATGTTTTTAAAGAAGAAAACAGAGAACATAAAATCGCAGGGCAGATGGACAAGTCTGTAAATGAACAGCCAGAAAAAAAGTCTGATAAGAAAGAACAATATACGGAACTTGGAATGCAGAAAAAGCAAAAAGAAGAGGAACTTTTTGGAAAGGTGCTTCAGGAATATTTTCCTTAAATATTCAGTGGAAAATAATGGAAACGATGATGATATACGAAAGTCAGTGAGGAAGGATATAAATATTAAGAAAAAGAAGAAATATTTTTACAATGGCAATGTTGGATTACGCTGAAAAAATGTATGACTGGAATTGATTGTAATAAAAGTGAAATGTAAAAAAACTAGGATTTGTGCAATATATGTACAAAAAAGGCATAGATAACCATTGTTTTTATGTAATATTTCTATAAAAAGGAGCCAAAAACTTGACAATAGAAAAATGCCCTGTTATAATCCTTAACATGTGGTGTAACAAATCTGTAATATTTGTAACACAAACGCATAAAATATAATAGAATTGAAACACTAAAAACAATCAATAAAGGATTCATTTGAACCGATTTAAAAACCAGCGAATGAATCTGATCAGGAGGTCATAATGAGAAACTCAAGAAAAGTGGTTGGCAGCGGAATCATATCAGCCGTTTTGGCAATTTCAGCTGCAGGAACAGCCGTTTCTGGAACAACAGTTACGGACACTAGTCAGAGCAGTAAGCAGGAAAAAGTAGAAAACGTATTTCTGACACAGCACCAGACGGAAGCAAAAGCAGGAGAAAGAACTGTAGCTGCAGACGCAGGGCAGGAAGATACACAGGTAACCGCATCTGTAGAACTTGAATCTGCGATGCCAACAGTAGATCCGATACTGAAAGCAGAAGATCATTTTTTCGCAGATGCAGAAGGAACAGAGATTCAGGGATATGTAGATACGATGACAAATAAGACCGCTGTTTCCATCCTGAACCAGAAAGCTGTTGTAAATCAGCAGCTGACAGAAGCTCAGGAAGAGCAGAAAAGACAGGAAGAAGCTGCAAAGGCAGCAGATCCATGGTACAGCAAACTGATGGCAAATGTAGAGGAAAGTCTGAATGTTCGTCAGGATGCTTCAGAAGAATCTGAAGTGGTTGGTAAATTATATAAAGGCGCAGCCGCAGATATCGAGGATAGTTCTGTGGAAGGCTGGATCAAAATTAAATCTGGTAACGTAGAGGGTTATGTAAAAAGTGATTACTGCGTAACCGGTCAGGATGCGAAAGCACTTGCAATGCAGGTATGCACCACATATGCAACGGTAAAAGAAGATGGTATCCGCATTCGTTCTCAGGCAAGTACAGATAGCGAGATCCGTACGGTACTTACGAAAGATCAGAAACTGACAGTTGATACCGGAGCACAGGTCGCAGATGGTTGGATTGCAGTAAAATGTGACGATGGTCAGACAGCTTATATCGCAGCAGATTATGTAGATGTAAATACTGATATTAAGACAGCAATGACTCTGGAAGAAGAACAGCAGATGATTGCTGAACAGGAAGCAGCAAAGAAAGCAGCAGAAGAAAAGGCAGCGGCTGAGGCGGCAAAAGAAGCAGCATCTTCAAACAGCAGTGCTTCCTCTTCCCAGGCAGTTTCTTCAGACAGCGGAATTTCAGTTTCTGTAGATGATGTAACACTTCTTTCAGCCATCATTTACTGTGAAGCAGGTGGAGAACCGTATGAAGGACAGCTTGCAGTTGGTGCAGTCGTAGTAAACCGTGTACAGAGCAAAGCATATCCAAACTCTATTTCCGCAGTTATTTATCAGAAAGGTCAGTTTACACCTGCAGCAAGCGGAAAACTCGCAAAAGTTCTTGCAAGTGGAAAAGGCAGTCAGTGCAGACAGGCAGCGCTGGAAGCACTCAGTGGAAAAGACAATACAGGCGGTGCTTTAAGCTTCCATTCAGGAAAAGGTTCCGGAACAGTGATCGGAACACAGACATTTTATTAAAAATAATTTTGTTATCATAAAAGCAAAAGATCTCTCTTGTTGAAGCAGTTTTCTGATTCAGCAAAAGAGATTTTTTGCGTTATATGCAATTATTGAGATAAAGCTGCCATAACTCCACTGGCTTTAAACAATGGGTGGCTCACAATATAAACAGATGAGTCATGTAAGTGTGTTTTTTTCGGCAAAGGTTGTAAATGTGTAGAAAATATAGTATGATTGGGAAAAGATTTGCTGAGAAATCAGTGGTGGGAGGTGTGGTATGCAGGCAGTTTCAGGTGTTTTTGCAGGATCTGGTTCAGCAGCAATCATGTGGCTGATCATACTGGTCATACTTGTAGTAGTAGAATTGGCTACCATGGGGTTGACTACGATCTGGTTTGCAGGCGGTTCTCTGGTTGCTTTTCTGGCGGCAGTGTTGCATGCAGGACTTCCAGTACAGGTTGTATTGTTTTTTGGAGTATCTTTTGTGTTATTGTTTTTTACCCGTCCTATCGCATTGAAACATTTTAATGTGGACAGAATAAAAACAAACGCAGAAAGCCTGATAGGAGAAAATGCTATTGTTCTGGAAGAAATCAATAATATTCAGGGATGCGGTCGCGTTCAGGTAAAAGGGCAGGAATGGGCAGCACGAAGTACAGAGGATTCCAAAACAGTTGCAGCTGGTCAACTGGTAAAAATCCAACGAATTGAAGGCGTGAAACTGATTGTTGAGGAAGCAACAGAAGGGGAAACATCGGTCAGGTAACACCACCATAAAAAAGGAGGCAAAATATGGGACCAATCATTGCAATTATTATTTTGATCATCGTTGTCATTGCTATTCTTGTATCCTGTATCAAAATTGTTCCACAGGCAAATGCGTTTGTTGTAGAGCGTCTGGGGGCATATCAGGGAACATGGGATGTAGGACTTCACTTTAAAGTGCCGTTTATCGACCGTGTGGCAAAACGTGTGCTGTTAAAAGAGCAGGTTGTTGACTTCGCACCGCAGCCGGTTATCACAAAAGATAACGTAACGATGCGGATTGATACCGTTGTATTTTTTCAGATCACAGATCCGAAGCTGTTTGCGTATGGTGTAGAAGCTCCGATCATGGCGATTGAGAATCTGACCGCCACTACACTTCGTAATATCATCGGTGATCTGGAACTGGATGAGACACTGACATCCAGAGAGACGATCAATACAAAGATGCGTGCGTCTCTGGACATTGCAACAGATCCATGGGGCATCAAAGTAAATCGTGTGGAATTGAAAAATATTATTCCACCACAGGCAATTCAGGATGCCATGGAAAAACAGATGAAGGCAGAGCGTGAACGAAGAGAAGCTATCCTTCGTGCTGAAGGCGAGAAGAAATCTACGATTCTCGTGGCAGAAGGTAAGAAGGCCTCTGCAATCCTTGATGCGGAAGCTGAGAAACAGGCAGCAATTCTTCGTGCAGAAGCGAAAAAAGAGGCTACAATCAAAGAAGCAGAAGGTCAGGCAGAAGCGATCCAGCGGATTCAGCAGGCGAATGCAGACGGTCTTCGTTTCCTCAAAGATGCAGCTCCGGACAGTGCAGTATTACAGCTGAAGAGTCTGGAAGCATTTGCAAAAGCAGCAGATGGCAAGGCTACCAAGATTATTATCCCGTCTGAGATTCAGGGAATTGCCGGACTGGCAAAATCAGTGGTAGAAGTAGCTGCAGATGTCAAAGAAAACGAATAAATGGTTGTAGACTCTGCGAAATATAGTCGTATCAAACGAATTATTGTTATGAAACAGAATTGTACAACAATATAAAAACGAAACAGTTCAGAGGATGGCTCAGGAGTGAGGCATCCTCGTTCTGAATATCTGTTGTACGGCCGCGGTATAAAAATGTGAAAAACAACGGGTAATTACTGTTATTATTAGAGTATAGAAAAAGGAGAACATAAGATTATGAACTTAAAAGGAAGAAATTTTTTAAAACTGCTTGATTTTTCAACAGAAGAAATTTTATATATGATACAGTTGGCTGCTGAACTGAAAGAGAAAAAGAAAAAAGGAATTCCACATGATACCTTAAAGGGAAAAAATGTTGCTCTGATCTTTGAAAAGACCAGTACGAGAACAAGATGTTCTTTTGAGGTAGCTGCCTATGATCTGGGTATGCATGCAACGTTCCTTGATCCGTCTGCTTCTCAGATTGGAAAGAAAGAGAGCATTGCAGATACAGCCAGAGTCCTTGGTCGTATGTATGATGGCATTGAGTACCGTGGTTTCGGTCAGAATATTGTGGAAGAACTGGCAAAATATGCAGGTGTTCCGGTATGGAATGGTCTGACAAATGAGTTCCATCCGACACAGATGCTGGCAGATATGCTGACGATTCAGGAGCATTTTGGACATCTGAAAGGAATCAAACTGGTATATATGGGCGATGCCCGTTACAATATGGGAAATTCCCTTATGGTTGTCTGCGCAAAACTGGGTATGAACTTTGTGGCATGTACTTCTAAAAATTATTTCCCGGCACAGGATCTTGTAGATAACTGTAAAGAGATTGCTGCTCAGACAGGCGCAACAATCACTCTGACAGAAGATGTCATGGAAGGTACAAAAGATGCAGATGTTATCTATACAGATGTATGGGTATCTATGGGCGAGCCGGATGAGGCATGGGAAGCGCGTATCAAAGAGTTGATGCCATATCAGGTAAATAAGAAAGTAATGGAAAATGCAGGACCGCAGGCAAGATTTATGCATTGTCTTCCGGCATTCCATGACCTGAAGACAACTATCGGAAAAGAGATTCATGACAAATTTGGTCTGGATGAGATCGAAGTTACCGATGAAGTATTTGAAAGCGAGCAGTCCATCGTATTTGATGAGGCTGAAAACCGTATGCATACTATCAAAGCTGTTATGCTGGCAACGCTTGCATAGATTACATAGCTTTCATATTCTTATAATGCCATATTATCTGCAATATAAGAATATTTAAAGAATTGCATGAAAATATATCTTTATAACTATTTATGCTGTCGTAAAACTATCGGAACAGAAAGTGGTGCGAGATGTTTATTTGAACAAATCATTACGGTATCGGATGCAGAAATCTTACAAAAAACCATTGTATTTATATTTCTGCCGGCAGATTGTGGCGCGCATATTTAGATATGGAAAATATCAGATTAGATATGGAGAATATCAGAATTGAAAGAAAAGATATTAACTCTTTTATTAGAAACTAAGGAACATATCTCCGGTCAGGAGCTGTGCGAAAGATTTGGCGTATCCCGTACTGCGGTATGGAAAGTCGTTCATCAGTTGCAGGAAGACGGATATAAGATCGAGGCGATACGAAACAAAGGGTATCGTCTTGTTTCTGTACCGGACCGGATACTTCCACAGCAGATCCGGAGGGAACTGCATACCAGATGGGCCGGTGTAAATCTGATTTGCCTGAAAGAGATTGATTCCACCAATAACGAGGCAAAGCGCCTTGCAGAAAATGGCACGGCAGGACATGGAACTCTTGTAGTGTCGGAATTGCAGACCGCCGGAAAAGGACGCAGGGGTCGTGGGTTTATATCTCCGGAAGGCTGTGGAATTTTTATGTCTCTGGTCATCAAAGATGAGATTCGGCCGGAGCGGGCTTCTATGCTGACCCTTGTTATGGGACTTGCGGTACAGCAGGCGATAAAGAATCTCACAGATCTGAAACCACAGATTAAGTGGCCAAATGATATTGTAGTAAACGGCAAAAAGCTTTGCGGAATCCTTACTGAGATGAGTATTCAGGAAGATTATATCAGTCACATTGTGATTGGAACCGGTGTAAACGTAAACAATGAAAGTTTCCCGGAAGAGTTGAAAGAGTTGGCGACATCTGTCTATATGGAAACCGGAAAGAAAGTCAGCCGCTGCGAGATGATTGCAGAGATCATGAGGTGTTTTGAAGCAGATTACGAAAAATATCTGCCGACACAGGACCTGCGGGAGCTGATCAATGAATATAATGCTGTACTGATCAATCGTGGCAGAACTGTTCGGGTTCTTGACCCGAGAGAACCTTACAGTGGAACAGCACTTGGCATCCGTGACGATGGAGAACTAATGGTAGAGACAGAAGACGGTGTGCGTGTCGTCTCCGCAGGAGAAGTATCTGTCCGTGGTGTATATGGATACGTGTAGAAAAATATCATGAAGCTTTTATGAAGAACTTCTTGTTGCAAAATAAACAGAATTTCCATATACTGAAACAATAAATCAGAATACAATGCAGGCAGTATCCTGTAAAAAACAGAGCGAAAGGAAAATGCGGTCATTTGATGAGAAAACTGATAAAATGGCCGGATCATACAAAAACATGTATCAGGAAAATGTTGTATTGTGCGGTTCCAGCGCATATACAAAAAAATATTATTTAAATGAAGATTTTGAAGGACTCCCGGAGGCTATCAAGGATGAATTGAAGATCATGTGTGTCTTGTATACCGAAGATATCGGCGGAGTGCTTCAGTTAAAATTTGACGATGAGGGAAATCTCCAGTTTGAGACATCCGCAGATGAGGGAGATCTTCTGTATGATGATATTGGCAGCGTATTGAAAATCAAGCAGCTACAGAATACAAAATCCGAGCTGCTGGAAGCGCTCGAGACGTACTATCGGGTTTTCTTTTTAGGAGAAGACTGGGAGGAAGAGGAATAATTATGCTTTTAACTGTAGATATAGGAAATACAAATATCACATTTGGCGTGTTTGAAGGAAAGAGACTGATCACAACTTTTCGCATGAATACGATTCAGACCCGTACTTCAGATGAGTATGGAATGGTTATGTGTGAGCTGTTGGAGCATAATCAGGTTCCCGTTGCCACAATTTCAGATGTTATCATTGCTTCGGTTGTGCCGAATGTCATGTATTCTCTGACCAGCGCCATTATTAAATATTTTCATACAAGACCAATCATTATCGAGACAGGCATTAAGACCGGCATCCGTGTGGTATCCAAAAACCCGCGTCAGGTTGGTGCTGACCGTATCGTGGATGCGGCTGCTGCATATGAACTTTATGGCGGACCGGCGATTGTTGTGGATTATGGAACGGCTACGACATTTGATCTTATCGATGCAGACGGAGCATTTACCGCATGTGTGATCGCACCGGGTATCCGCACTTCTGCACAGTCTCTGTGGAGCATGGCAGCGAAGCTTCCGGAATTTGAAATCAAGAAACCTGACAGTATTCTGGCTCAGGATACCATTACCTGTATGCAGGCGGGACTTGTATACGGACAGATCGGTCAGACGGAGTATATCATCCGTAAGATTAAAGAAGAATCCGGACTGAAAGACATCAAAGTTGTAGCCACTGGTGGTCTTGGCGTTTTGATAGAAAAAGAAACGGAGCTGATCGATATTTATGATCCGATGCTGACATTAAAGGGAATGCGTCTGATTTTTGAGAAACAGAAGAAACATTAGTATAGTTTTATATGCATTGGAAAATAACAGAAATAATTCTTCTTGTAATGAAGAGAAGAATATTCTGTTGTTCAATTGTTTTTGCTGAGAAAATAGTCTTCAGCAGAAACATGTCGGGAAATGATAGTAAGTAATGCTTGAAAACAGTAATTTGTAAACAATAGGAGTTTTTGAGATAACAAAGATGGAAACATTGAAAATTGGAAACGTAACGCTGGACAATCCGCTTGTTCTGGCGCCTATGGCAGGGGTTACAGACCTGCCATTTCGTTTGTTATGCAAAGAGCATGGTGTCGGTCTTGTTTGTATGGAAATGGTAAGTGCCAAGGCAATCTATTATAAAAATAAAAATACAGAACAGTTGTTGGAAATTTATCCTCAGGAGAGGCCGGTATCTTTGCAGCTGTTTGGCTCTGATGCAGATATCATTGCAGAAATGGCGACGCAGATCGAGGAACGTCCTTTTGATATCCTTGACTTTAATATGGGCTGTCCGGTACCAAAAGTTGTGAACAACGGCGAAGGATCAGCTCTTATGAAAAATCCGAAACTGGTGGAGGAGATTCTGACGAAGCTGGTGCGTGCAGTGAAGAAGCCGGTAACTGTGAAGATCCGAAAAGGGTTTGACGAGGAGCATGTGAACGCTGTAGAGATTGCAAAGATTGCGGAGGGCTGTGGCGTGGCTGCTGTAGCGGTGCACGGCAGAACCCGTCAGCAATATTATTCCGGTCATGCAGACTGGGACATTATCCGACAGGTCAAAGAAGCGGTGCAGATTCCAGTCATCGGAAACGGCGACCTGCATACGGCAGAAGATGTGTGCCGTATGAAAGAACAGACCGGTTGTGATGGATTTATGATCGGTCGCGGCGCACAGGGAAATCCTTGGATCTTTGAGCAGATCCTGCATAAACTGGAAACAGGCGAAGATCTGCCAAGACCAACAGTTCAGGCAGTGACAGAAATGGTGCTGCGCCATGCACGGCTTCAGGTAGAGATCAAAGGCGAATATACAGGCATGCGTGAGATACGAAAACATGCAGCATGGTATACAGCCGGATATCGCAATTCTTCAAAACTGCGGGGCAAGATTAACGAAGTGGAGACTATTCAGCAGTTAGAAGAGCTGTTTGCGGGAATGAGCTGACAATTCAATCCATGGAATGCGTTGATGATCGAAAGTGACTGTCGCTGAGAATTTCTTGACAGCATTATATCTATCGGATATAATATTATGACTGTAAAAAGGGGAAATAGACCTTTTTTAGAGTAATGACAAAGTGGCATATGATTGTAATGGATGAACTGTCTGATGGTATCTGTATTTTACAATTGGGTAAAACTATATATGTTGAATCTACAAATATTCTGGCACGGCCATATTTGTCATATTGTGTATAAGATAAAAGAATATCATTTTTTATAATATAATGAAGATTATTGAAAATATCAGGAGGATCAGGAACCATGAATAAAAAAAATCTGTTGACGTATCAGGGTTTACAGAAACTGGAAGATGAACTTCAGAATCTGAAAGTCGTTAAGAGAAAAGAAGTAGCTCAGAAGATCAAAGAGGCAAGAGAGCAGGGAGACCTTTCCGAGAATGCTGAGTACGATGCTGCAAAAGATGAGCAGAGAGATATCGAAGCGAGAATTGAAGAGATTGAAAAAATCCTGAAAAATGCAGAAGTCGTTGTAGAGGATGAAGTAGATCTGGACAAGATCAGCGTTGGCTGTCAGGTTAAGATCCTTGACTGTGAATATGACGAAGAGCTGGAATATAAGATTGTAGGTTCCACAGAGGCAAACAGCCTGAAAGGAAAAATTTCCAATGAATCACCGGTAGGAAAAGCTCTGCTGGGTGCAAAAGTAGGCGATACGGTTAATGTAGAGACTCAGGCCGGTGTACTGCAGTACAAGGTTCTGGAGATCCAGAGATCCAACTAAGGAGAGAAGAAAATGGCAGGACAGAACAAAGGACAGAATAACGGACAGGAGCAGGATTTAAACAAGCTTCTGAAAGTACGTCGTGAGAAATTACAGGAATTACAGGAGAACGGAAAAAACCCGTTCGAGATTACAAAATATGATGTGACACATCACAGCATGGAGATCAAAGAGAATTTTGATGAGCTGGAAGGCAAAGAAGTAACTGTTGCCGGTCGTATGATGTTCAAACGTGTCATGGGAAAAGCTTCTTTCTGCAACATTCAGGATCTGCAGGGAAGCATTCAGTCCTATGTGGCAAGAGACAGCATTGGCGAAGATCCTTACAAAGATTTCAAAAAATATGATGTGGGCGATATCATCGGCATCAAAGGAGAAGTATTTAAGACAAAGACCGGAGAAATCTCCATTCATGCAGCAGAAGTAACGCTGCTGAGCAAGAGTCTTCAGGTGCTCCCGGAGAAATTCCACGGACTGACCGATACAGATACCCGTTACCGTCAGAGATATGTAGACCTGATCATGAACCCGGATGTAAAAGATACATTCATCAAACGTTCTAAAGTCATCAGCAGCATCCGTCGTTATCTGGATGGACAGGGCTTCATGGAAGTCGAGACTCCGATGCTCGTATCCAATGCAGGCGGCGCAGCAGCAAGACCGTTCGAGACACATTTTAATGCTTTGAACGAGGATCTGAAACTCCGTATTTCTCTGGAACTGTATCTGAAACGACTGATCGTAGGCGGTCTGGAGCGTGTATACGAAATCGGACGTGTATTCCGTAACGAAGGTGTAGATACAAGACACAATCCGGAGTTCACACTGATGGAGCTGTATCAGGCATACACCGATTATCACGGCATGATGGATCTGACAGAGAACCTGTATCGTCATGTAGCAAAAGAAGTAACCGGATCTGAGATCCTGAAATACGGCGAGCACGAGATGGATCTGTCCAAACCATTCGCAAGAATCACAATGGTAGACGCTGTAAAACAGTATGCAAACGTTGATTTTAACGAGATCCATACAACAGAAGAAGCAAAAAAAGCTGCAGACGAGCATCATATCGAATATGAGGAACGTCATGAGAAAGGCGATATCCTGAACCTGTTCTTCGAGGAATATGTAGAAGATCATCTGATCCAGCCAACATTTATCATGGATCATCCGGTAGAAATCTCTCCGCTGACAAAGAAAAAACCGGAAAATCCGGATTATGTAGAGCGTTTTGAGTTTTTCATGAACGGATGGGAAATGGCAAATGCATACTCCGAGCTGAACGATCCGATCGATCAGAGAGAGCGTTTTGCAGCACAGGAAAAAGCATTCGCAGCAGGCGATGACGAAGCAAACCATACAGACGAAGATTTTCTGAATGCGCTGAGCATCGGTATGCCGCCAACAGGTGGTATCGGATTCGGTATCGACCGTATGGTTATGATGATGACCAACAGCCCGGCAATCAGGGATGTACTGCTCTTCCCGACAATGAAGTCCTTAGATGGTGTAAATAAGAAAAATGATGTAAATAATACAGCTTCTGAAGCACCTGAAAAAAATGTAAAAACTGAGTCTGAAAAGATTGATTTTTCTAAGGTAAAGGTAGAGCCTTTATTTGAGGAATTTGTTGATTTTGATACATTCAGCAAGTCAGATTTCCGTGCAGTAAAGGTTAAAGAGTGTGTTGCAG
>ERZ773103.524-NODE-524-length-43438-cov-9.215453_pt1 | contig 43438 bp, 40 predicted proteins | sample MGYA00511118_ERZ773103 | MGnify/ENA primary metagenome ERZ773103 (study PRJEB29015, sample SAMEA2737821) | human gut metagenome | biome: human gut; feature: human-associated habitat; material: faeces | place: China | collected 2012 ... | reverse complement strand
CACGCCGCCAGCGTTCATCCTGAGCCAGGATCAAACTCTCGTTAAAAGTGTTTGTATCCAGTTCAGAACCAACTAACTAGCTAATTCTTCCCTTTTTACTGTTGTTTTGGTTTGTTTAAAAACCGTTCTTAAAAATCTTCTCTTAAAGAAATTTTCAAGGGTTGTTGTTGTCTATTGTTCAGTTATCAAGGTTCTTTGTTTGTGTCGTTCTTTTCAAGCGACAGCTTTTATATTTTATCAAAAGCTTTTGTCTTTGTCAAGAACTTTTTTATTTTTCTTTGTCGCTCTTTTCGAGCTTTCCTTTGCCGTCTCACGCGACAGCCTATTTAGGATATCACTTTCAGAACTCTTTGTCAACAACTTTTTTGATTTATTTTTCAATCATTTCATTGATTTTTAAATCTCTAAGTTTCCTTCCGATCAAGAATGTCCCGCCTCCGCGTCTTCTTTCATCTTCCGTTCCTCTGTTGTTTTCTTTGCTGTTCCTCAGCGACGAATGTTATCTTATCACAGCTGTTTTTAATTGTCAATGTTTTTTATATATTTCATGCAATTCAGAATATTCTGAAAAATTAGCATCTGCGTTCCCCAACACTAACAGCTATTGCAAGCTTGCTTGCAGTAAGCTGATAGGGTTGGGGAACATAGGGCGAATGCCCTTAACCGAAAGGACGTCAGTTCTTTCGGTTGTTGCAGATGCGTAACATACATTCCAAAACACGACAGCTATTACAAGCTTGCTTGCACTAAGCTGATAGGGTTGGGGAACATAGGGCAAAAACTAAATTGACATAATCAGCTTAATCTTCGAATCAGTTTCAGGATTCTGTTTGCACAAAGACGGATTTCTTTTTCTGTAAGTTTTCCTTCTTTATACGCATCACGAATGTTTTTATCATCATCCGGATTTCCCGGCATAATAATATCATTTCCTGCTGCCACACAAACCCACGGAATACTTCCATCCTCCGGTACTGTTGTATTCCAGTCAGACATGATAACTCCGTCAAACCCCCACTCTTCACGTGCAATTCTTGTACAAAGGTCCTTGCTGTTTGCTGCATGCACACCATTGATCAGATTATAGGAAGACATGATCGCAGTTGGTGCGCCCTCTTTCACTGCAATTTCAAAACCTCTGAGATAAATTTCTCTCAATGTTCTTTCTGATATGTGTGCATCAACACCCATTCTGTTATCTTCCTGATTATTGCATGCAAAATGCTTGATTGTAACACCACATCCCGGTCTACTCTGAACTCCTCTGGTCACTGCTGCTGCCAGTGTGCCTGCAAGGAATGGATCTTCTGAATAATATTCAAAGTTTCTTCCACACAGCGGATTTCTGTGAATATTCAATCCCGGTGCAAGCCAGAGATTAATATGAAATTCTTCCATCTCTGCCGCAACCTTCCGTCCAAACTGTTCCATCAGTTTTTTGTCCCAGGACTGTGCAAGTGCTGTTCCTACCGGAAATGCAGTACAATACTGATAGTAACGTTCTGCGCCCTCATGGTCTTTTCTTCCAACAAGATAACCATTTTCAAGTGAACCAAGCACACCTGTTCCATAAACTGTATCTTTCTCACGGTCTACTTCATAAGTTTGCTGCAGGCGGATTCCGGCCGGTCCGTCTGCCATGATCAAAGATGGGATTCCATATTGATCAAGCAGTGCTTCACTCGTCTCTCCTGCTGTTCCAGGCACTTTAATTCCAGATGCTCCAAGTGTACTTCTGATTTCAGACATATTTCCATACATAAGTGGAATCAAATCTTCTACAGGAATCTCCGTTTCTTCTGGAAGTCTGCATACTTTCTTTTCTTCTGCCTCTGGTTCAAATGATACGTTCGGAAGTTCCTCAAGCAGTGCTGTCCATTCTTCTGCGCGTCTGCATAATTCTTCTGCACAGTCTTTGATTTCAACAACTTCACTATGATCTTCCAGTTTCTTTGTTTTCTCCATCATTACATCAGCAGATACCTTTACCCCCGCTGAAAGTTTTGCCTCTGACAAGCTGTTTCCAATCCATATTCCATAAGCACCAGCCTGGATTCTCCACTCCTGCTGCTCTTCCAAAAAGCTTGCGAACGCCTTTGCAGGAAGAACAATATTCAGCATCTCTTTCTCTCCCGGTTTCAGTTCTTCTGTCTTTTCATATCCGACCAGACGACGGAATTCTTTTCTGCTTCCATCCTGAGGAAGAGAAGCATAAATCTGCACAACTTCTTTTCCGCTGTATGTTGTTCCTGTGTTTTCTACCTCAACAGTTACTGTCACACCTTTCGAATCAGTATTTATACCGCAAAGTCGAATGTCAAATTCTGTATAAGACAGACCATAACCAAATGAAAATAATGGTTCAATTCCAAAGCTGTCAAAATAGCGGTATCCAACATAGATTCCTTCCGCATATTCTTCCGTCTCAAGATTTCCGTTCAAATAGCTGAACTCCTCTGCTGCCGGACAATCATCGTAGCGTTTTGTCCATGTTGTTGTCAGCTTTCCACTCGGTGTAACTTCTCCAAACAATATATCAGCAACTGCATTTCCACCTTCCTGTCCAAGCTGGGAAATATTCAGGATTGCACATATATTTTCTGTTCCAGCCAGCAGGTCTGTAAGTTCTACCGGTCCACCTGCATTAAGGATCAATACAGTTGGGATTTTCTGCTCATTCAGGAAATACAGATCTTTTTCTTCCTGGTCACTCAGATAATAATCCCCTTTTCTTTTTCTTCTGTCCTTTCCTTCGCCGGAAATACGGCTTATAACATAAACCGCTGCTTCTGCAGCCTTGATATCTTCATTTGTCACCGCACGGCCATCCGGCATGGCAAATGGATTGGCAGCATAGGCATCAAACGGATTGTCTACATGTTTTGCAGCTTCTAAGATCTGCTCCTTCCACTCTGTTCTCGCCTGCTCATAGCGGTTGTGATAATCTTTCAGCCACTCCTCGCTTACAATACCCGCGTTTTTCTCTTTCATTCCGGCATATATAGATACACTTTCTCTGTTATTTACATCTCCGGAACCAGTACCACCTTTAATCGTCTTCTCTGCCCCAATCCCCAAAAGTGCAATCTTTGTATCTTTTTTTAATGGAAGCAGTCCTTCATTTTTCAACAGAACAATTCCTTCTTCTGCTGCCTCACGTGCAAACACAGCATGATCTATTTCACGCTGGCAAACTTCTGTACTTCTTGTTCCACTATGTTTTAAATTCTTTTCCATTTACACATCTCCTTAATTCAAGTCGAACATCCGTGAGACTTGGCGCGTGATTCTGGTCAGCGAAGCTGACATATTCCTATCAGAATCACTGCGCATCCTCGCGGAGCGTTTATCTCAGTCGGAGATTGGACTCCCACTGAGACAAATTTGCTATTACTCACCACCTGAAGAGGTGGGAGTCTTCTCGACTGAGAAAAAAACAGATTAAGAAAAGAGGATGATTATGGCAGTTCAGATTATTGTAGATTCTACGGCTGATTTTTCAGCGAAAGAAATTGAGAAGAGACAGATTACCTGTATTCCGATGACTGTAACATTCGGAAATGAGCAGTATATCGATGGAGTAGATCTTACGAAAGAAGAATTTTTTGTGAAACTGACGAATGAAAAGGAATTTCCTAAGACATCACAGCCGTCTCCGGCAAAGTTTGCAGATTGTTTTGAAGAGGCAAAAGAGAATGGAGATGACGTTGTAGCAATTCTGGTTTCCGGTGCGCTCAGTGGTACGGTGCAGAGTGCCACAATCGCGAAAGATATAGCAGAGCATGATGGCGTATATATTGTAGACAGCAAGTCAGCCACACTTGGAATCCGGCTGTTAGTAGACCGTGCAGTAAGAATGCGCGATCAGGGAAAGAGTGCAAAAGAGATTGCAGAAGCGTTGGATGAGTTAAAAGCGAGAGTACGTCTTTTTGCAGGACTGGATACGCTGGAATATCTGCAGAAAGGCGGTCGGATCTCTAAGACAGCAGCAAGTATCGGAAGACTGGCGGGTATCAAACCAATCATAACCATTGATGAAGAAGGAAAGGTAGCAGTATGCGGAAAACAGCGTGGTAATAAAAATGTGTTCCGCCAGATTATAAAATATGTCGAGGCTGATATGCCGGATGAGAATTATTCGGTATATTTTCTGTATTCAGCGGACAAGAAGAACTGTATTTCATTTATCCAGACATTGCAGAAAAATGGGTTGGATTTTGGTAAGATCAAGACCAGAGAGATCGGACCGACGATTGGCAGCCATATCGGACCGGGAGCATTCGGAATTGTATATGTTGCGAATAAATAATAGAAAAATGTTAGAAATTCTTGCGAGGAATCACAAATCTGTGGTTCCTTTTTTCGTTTGTATTTCCGATGATTTTGTGGCAACCGGATACTAAAAATGTTATTGTAATAGGTAGGAGGAAAAGACAATGCTTACAATAGGAACACATATGTCGATTGCCGGAGGGATTGCGAAGACTGCTGAAAATGTGGTGAAGATGGAAGCGAATACCATGCAGATCTTTAGTCGTAATCCGAGGGGATCAAATTATAAAACATATACATCAGAAGAGATAGAAAAGTTTCAGAGTATAAGAATGGAACATCACTTTGGACCGATTCTTGCCCATGCGCCATATACTATGAATCTGGCAAGCGCAACGGAGAAAACTTATGAATTTGCCAGTATGGTAATCAGAGAGGATATTCAACGCATGGATGAACTGGGGATTGAGAATCTGGTGTTTCATCCGGGAAGCCATACGGGGATTGGTACAGATGCCGGAATTCAGAATATTATCCGGGGACTGGATCAGGCAGTGACGGCAGACCAGAATATTCACGTGCTTCTGGAAACTATGAGTGGAAAAGGTACAGAGATTGGTGTGACATTTGAGGAATTGAAAGCAATCCGTGATGGAGTAAAGTATCCGGAAAAGATTGGAATCTGTCTGGATACCTGTCATGTATTTGCGGCCGGGTATGATATTGTAAATGATCTGGAAGGTGTGCTGGAGAAATTTGACCAGGTGCTCGGACTGGATCTTTTACGTGCCGTTCATCTGAATGATAGCATGATGCCGTTTGGTTCTCGTAAGGATCGCCATGCACCGATCGGAGAAGGTGAGATTGGCATGGAGTCATTGTTGAATGTCTTAAGGCATCCCAGACTTCGTGATCTGCCATTTTACCTGGAAACTCCGTTTGACGATGCCGGTCATAAGAAAGAAATTGCCATGATACGGAAACGAATGGCAGAAGAAAGATAGAGCAGGAGAGCGTTATGCAGAAACATTCAGAAGATTTGACATTAAAGAAGATTGCCGTGATCCGTACAGACTTTCCGGAAAAATTCGGTTTGCCAAGGCAAAGCGGCCTGGCAGAGACCAGAGGCAAGATTGTTTTTGAACCGGAATATCGTTCAAAGGAGGCACTGCGTGGACTGGAAGATTATAGTCATCTGTGGCTGCTCTGGGGATTTTCGGAAGTGAGGCAGAAGAATTGGCATGCGACAGTGCGTCCACCGAGACTGGGAGGAAATACTCGTATGGGCGTATTTGCCACAAGGTCTCCGTTTCGACCAAATCCAATCGGATTGTCCTGCGTTCGTCTGGTGGAAATCTGTGATACGGAAAAAGAAGGAAGCGTATTACTTGTAGAGGGTGTGGATATGATGGATGGCACACCAATTTATGATGTGAAGCCATATCTTCCTTATGTGGATTGTAAGGTGGATGCCGCAGGTGGATTTGCGGAGCAGCACAAAAATGATGGATTAACGGTAATATTTGACGGAGATCTGGAAATGCGCGTGCCGGAAGAACAAAGGGCAGTGCTGAGGCAGATTCTTGCGCAGGATCCAAGACCGTCTTATCAGGAAGATCCGGAGCGTATCTATGGTATGGATTATGCAGGCATGCGGATCCGTTTTCGGGTAGCGGATGGATGTCTGCGCGTGTGCAGTGTGCAATAGAGAGTGTAGGGAGAATAATGAGAAAAAAGCGTGAAATGCAGATATTACTGATAATGTTGTTGACAGTTGCATTGATATGTGGCTGTAGTACAAAAGAAGAGCAGAATAACGAGCAAAAAGTCGAGAGCGTGGAGATAGAAGAAGATACGGATACTTACAGATTTGTGGATGTGCTTGGGAATGAATACGAAGCTGAGCTGCTGGATATTCCGCTGATCACACAGAATCTGACGAGGATCGAAGATCAGGATGGCAAGAAATTCTATCTGAATGAGGATGGAGAGATAGCGTCCAGATTAGGAATTGATGTATCAGAGTATCAATCGGAAGTGGACTGGCAGCAGGTGAAAGATTATGGCGTAGATTTTGTGATCGTGCGCCTGGGATATCGTGGATATGGAGAAGCAGGGAAACTGGTGGAGGATAGTATGTTCCGCAGCCACGCGGAAGGTGCACTGGCAGCGGGACTGGATGTGGGTGTGTATTTCTTCTCGCAGGCAGTCAATCAGGCAGAAGCTGAAGAAGAGGCGCAGTTTGTGCTGGAGCGGATTCGGGATTACGACATCAAAGGGCCTGTGGTATATGATACAGAAGAGATTAAGAATGACACGGCAAGAACGGATGATCTGGACGGCAAAGCATTTACCGATCATTGTATAGCATTCTGCGATGCGGTGAAAGCGGCAGGTTATGAGACGATGATCTATGCTAATATGAAATGGATGGCATTTACATTGGATCTTACGAGGCTTACTGACTACGAGAAATGGTATGCAGATTATGAACCACTTCCGCAGTGTCCGTATGAAATCTCCATGTGGCAGTACACAGAGACCGGACAGGTGCCCGGGATCGATGGAAATGTGGACATGAACCTCTGGTTTTTGTAGATGATTTTATGAAATGTAGATAAATATATGCAGGGTGTATTTACACATTTGTAAAGAATATGTTACTATTAAAACAGTTTGCGTATATGTATGAAAAGGTGGAAGAGCATATGAAATGGAATAAATTTAGAATTAAAACAACGACAGAAGCAGAGGATATTGTCTGCAGCAGTCTGATGGATTTGGGAATCCAGGGTGTGGAAGTGGAAGACAAGATTCCACTTACCCAGAGAGAGAAGGAGCAGATGTTCGTGGACATCCTGCCGGAGATTGATGTGGATGACGGCGTGGCTTATATCAGCTTCTATCTGGAAGAGGATGAGGACAAGGAGAAGATGCTTCAGGCAGTCCGTGAGGAACTGAAAGAGATCGGTACCTATGTGAATGTCGGAAGTATGGAGATCGAAGAGTCTCAGACGGAAGATGTAGACTGGGTAAATAACTGGAAGCAGTATTTCCATCAGTTTACCATTGATGATGTACTGATCATCCCTTCTTGGGAAGATGTACAGCCGGAGGATGAGGATAAGATGATCATTCATATCGATCCGGGTACAGCATTTGGTACAGGTATGCATGAGACGACACAGCTCTGCATCCGTCAGATAAAAAAATACGTAACAGAAGATACAGAGATTCTGGATGTGGGATGCGGAAGTGGTATTCTTGGTATGCTGGCATTGAAGTTTGGGGCGAAGCATTCAACAGGTACAGACCTGGATCCGTGTGCAATCGATGCGACACATGAGAATATGGACGTAAATGGAATCAGCCGTGACCAGTACCGTGTTATGATCGGTAATATTATCGATGACAAAGAGGTACAGGATCAGGTTGGATATGACCGTTATGATATCGTGGCTGCTAATATCCTTGCAGATGTATTGGTTCCACTGACTCCGGTTATCCTGAATCATCTGAAGACTGGTGGGATTTATATTACAAGCGGTATTATCGAAGAGAAGGAAGAGACTGTGGTAGAAGCAGTGAAGGCAGCAGGTCTTGAAGTACTGGAAGTAAACCATCAGGGTGAATGGGTATCAGTAACCGCCAGAAAGAATTAATCATACAGGCGGAGAGCAGGAGGAAGTCATGCAGCAGTTTTTTGTGACAGCGGATCAGGTACAGGAAAATCAGATTTACATAGAAGGAACTGACGTTAACCATATGAAGAATGTGCTTCGGATGCGTCCGGGTGAGAAGCTTGGCATCAGTGATGGTAATAATCACCATTATATCTGTCAGGTGGAAAAATACGAGGATGCACAGGCAGTTCTCACGATTCTGGAGGAGGAGAGTGTAGATACGGAATTGCCGTCTAAGATCTATCTGTTCCAGGGTCTGCCAAAGGGGGACAAGATGGAACTGATCGTGCAGAAAGCAGTAGAACTTGGTGTATATAAGATCGTTCCGGTAGCGATGAAGCGCTGTGTTGTACGTCTGGATGATAAGAAAGCAGCGAAAAAGGTAGAGCGCTGGGGTGAGATTGCGAGAAGTGCAGCGAAGCAGTCAGGAAGAGGTATTGTACCAAAGGTCGGAGGCTTATTGAAATACGATGAAGCACTGATGCTATCCAAAGAGCTGGATGTAGTCATGATTCCTTATGAACTGGCAGAAGGTATGGAACAGACGAAACAGATCATGGAATCCGTGAAACCGGGACAGTCAGTAGGCATCTTTATCGGACCGGAAGGCGGTTTTGAAAAAGAGGAAGTAGAGCAGGCAAAAGAGGCAGGTGTAAGTGAGATTACACTTGGCAAACGCATCCTTCGGACAGAGACCGCCGGGCTTACTGCATTATCGATCCTGATGTACCATTTAGAAAAGTAATCATATTTTATATAGTAGAAGATTATATGGAAAGGAACAGATCATGAAAGTATATCTGGATAATTCGGGTACTACCAAAGCGTATGATGAAGTTGGCGATCTTGTACGCAAAGTGTTGTGTGAAGATTTCGGTAATCCATCTTCCATGCATTACCGTGGAGTGGAATCGGAACAATATATAAAAGAAGCAAAAGATACGTTAGCGAAGATTCTGAAAGTACAGCAAAAAGAGATTTTCTTTACTTCAGGAGGAACAGAGAGTGATAACTGGGCGCTGATTGGGGCTGCAAGAGCTAACAAACGAGCAGGAAAGCATCTGATTGCGTCGTCTATAGAACACCCGGCGATTCTTAATACACTGCGTTTTCTGGAAGAGGAGGAAGGATATCGTGTGACTTATCTTCCGGTGGATGCTTACGGAAGAGTGAAGCTGGATGCATTGCAGGAGGCATTGTGTCCGGAGACCATCCTGGTATCTATTATGTATGTGAATAACGAAGTTGGATCTGTACAGCCGATCCAGGAAGCAGCAAGTATTGTAAAGGCTTATAATAAAGATATTCTGTTCCATGTGGATGCAGTACAGGGATTTGGAAAATACCGCATTTATCCGAAAAAGTTAAAAGTCGATATGCTTTCGGTCAGTGGTCATAAGATCCATGGCCCGAAAGGTGTGGGCTTCTTGTACATTGATGAGCATGTGAAGATTCGTCCGATCATATACGGCGGAGGACAGCAGAAGAATATGCGCTCCGGTACAGACAATGTCCCGGGAATCGCAGGCATGGCGCTGGCGGCATCCATGTGCTACGATCATCTGGAAGAAAAGGTGGAGTATATGCGTCAGATAAAGTCGCATTTTGTAGAAGAAGTACTGAAGCTTCCTGATACAGTCGTTCATGGCCTCTATGATGAGACCAGTGCACCACACATTATCAGTGTAGGATTTGCAGGCGTAAGAAGTGAAGTGCTTCTGCATGCACTGGAAGACAAAGGTATCTGCGTATCCGCGGGCTCTGCGTGTGCATCAAACCATCCTGCTATCAGCGGAGTGCTGAAAGGAATTGGTGCGAAGAAAGAATATCTGGATGCGACGATCCGCTTCAGTATGTCAGAGATGACGACGAAAGAAGAGATGGACTATACACTTCAGGCACTGCAGGAACTGGTGCCGATGCTTAGAAGATATACGAGACATTAAGAGAAAGGAAATACTATGACATTTCAGACATTTTTATTAAAATACGGAGAAATTGGAATTAAAGGTAAGAACCGTCATCTCTTTGAGGATGCGTTGGTGCGTCAGGTGCGTTACGCACTCAAGGATCTGGACGGAGAATTTGAAGTACACAAGTCACAGGCAAGGATTTATGTAGATTGTGAAGGCGCGTACGATAGTGATGAAGTAATCGAACGTCTGCAGACAGTATTCGGACTGGTAGGTATCTGTCCGGTCGTGCGCAAGCCAGATCAGGGATTTGAACAGTTGAAAAAAGATGTGGTTGCATTCATGGATGAGATGTATCCGGACAAGAATATCACATTTAAGGTAGAAGCGAGAAGAAGCAGAAAGAGTTATCCGCTGAACTCTATGGAGATTAACTGCAAAGCAGGAGAAGCGGTGCTGGATGCATTTCCGGAGATCCGCGTGGATGTACACAAGCCAGATGTACTGCTTCACATTGAAGTGCGCAATGAGATCTATATTTATTCACAGATCATTCCGGGACCTGGTGGAATGCCGGTTGGAACCAATGGAAAAGCAATGCTTCTGTTATCTGGTGGAATCGACAGTCCGGTAGCAGGATATATGATCTCAAAACGAGGCGTAGGTCTGGAGGCAACTTATTTCCATGCACCGCCGTACACCAGTGAACGCGCAAAGCAGAAAGTTGTAGACCTGGCAGCAATCGTGGCAAGATATGCCGGACCGATCAAACTGAATGTGGTTAACTTTACGGATATTCAGTTATATATTTACGATCAGTGTCCACATGATGAGCTGACCATTATCATGCGTCGTTATATGATGAAGATCGCGCAGCATTTCGCAGAAGAAAGCGGATGTCTGGGACTGATCACAGGTGAGAGTATCGGTCAGGTGGCAAGCCAGACCATGCAGAGTCTTGCGGCTACCAATGAAGTATGTACGATGCCGGTATACCGTCCGCTGATCGGATTTGATAAACAGGAGATTGTAGAAGTGTCTGAGAAGATTGGAACTTATGAGACATCGATCCAGCCGTTCGAGGACTGTTGCACTATCTTTGTGGCGAAACATCCGGTAACCAAACCGAATATCAATATTATCAAGAAGTCAGAGGAGAAGCTTGCTGAGAAAATCGATGAGCTTGTTCAGACGGCAATTGATACTGTAGAAGTAATAGAAGTGCGTCGTTCTTAGACGGCGCACTTCTTAAAAATGCCATGGTTGCGAGAGCGTGAAGCATGTAGCAATCCGCAGGCATTATTAATTATAATATTATTATAACAACATGATAATGGATTAGATGAGATAATCTTTCAGAGTGTCGAGGATCTTGTCCACGTTCTCATCTGTGTGGATGTTCAGTGTGATCGGCTTGGTTAAATCCAAACTGAAGATACCCATGATAGATTTAGCGTCAACGACATATCTTCCGGAAACCAGATCGAATTCATTATCAAACTTGGTGACTTCATTGACAAATGATTTCACCTTTGCAAGAGTATCTGTATCGAAAGAAATCTGTACAGTTTTCATTCTTGTTACCTCCTTTTGTATGTGGAAATGTCGAAAAAATGTCATATATGTCTTATCTGTGGCATCTGACATTCTATAAACATATTAAAAGGCGTCAGTAGAAAAGTCAAGGAGAAACTAATTATGAGAAAAGCAGCACTTCATAACCTTGGATGCAAGGTGAATGCTTATGAAACCGAGGCAATGCAGGAGATGCTGGAGCAGAACGGTTATGAGATCGTGCCTTTTGCAGAGGGCGCAGATGTGTATGTGATCAATACCTGTACGGTTACCAATATGGCTGACCGCAAATCCAGACAGATGCTCCACAGAGCCAGAAAAATGAATCCGAATGCAGTAGTCGTAGCTGCGGGTTGTTATGTGCAGGCGCAGGGTGCGAAAGCGGATGACTGCATTGACATTATCATCGGTAATAATAAAAAGAAAGATCTCATCGCAATCCTGGATGAGCATTTTGCTAAAATAGAAGAAAAAGAACCACAGGTAGAGTTGATTGACATTGCACATACCCATGAATATGAGGAAATGCGTGTGTCCAGACAGGCAGAACATACCAGAGCCAATGTAAAGGTACAGGACGGATGCAACCAGTTCTGTTCTTACTGCATTATCCCGTATGCCAGAGGACGGGTGCGCAGCCGTAAAATGGAGGACGTGCTTGCGGAGGTGCACACACTGGCGTCCAATGGGTATCAGGAGATCGTATTGACCGGAATCCATCTCAGTTCTTACGGTATTGATACCGGGGAAAATCTGCTGGAACTGATCCGTGCCGTACATCAGGTGGAAGGAATCCTGCGTATTCGTCTGGGTTCGTTGGAGCCGCGTATTATTACCAGAGAATTCGCAGAGGGGATAGCGGCACTTCCGAAGATGTGTCCGCATTTCCATCTGTCTTTGCAGAGTGGATGTAATACAACCTTGAAGCGGATGAACCGCAGATATACAGCAGAAGAATACTATGAGAAATGCGAACTGTTGAGAGAGGTTTTTGATCATCCTGCGCTTACAACTGATGTGATCGTAGGATTCCCGGGTGAGACGGAAGAAGAGTTCCGGGAGTCAAAGGCATTTCTGGAGAAAGTGAACTTCTATGAGACACACATTTTCAAATATTCCAGACGTCAGGGCACTAAGGCAGCCGAGATGAAGGATCAGGTACCGGAGCCTGTGAAAACTGAGCGCAGCAATCAGCTGATCGCTCTTGGCAAGGTAAATAAAAAGGCATTTGAAGACCGCCTGATCGGACAGACAGTAGAAGTCCTTATGGAAGAGGAGATTCAGCGCGACAGTGAGACGTGGCAGATCGGACATACGAGAGAGTATGTGAAAGTTGGACGAAAAACGGAAGAAAATCTTGCAAATCAGTTAATAAATGTAGAAATCGAAAATCGTTCGCAAATAATTGATTGAATTTTATAATGGATTCATGTAGAATAAAGTTGAAGTATTTCGAGAGGACGTGAGTATATGAAAGATTTAACCAACACACAGTTTTTTCAGGTAGAAAGCGGTCCGCAGATTCAGGCAAAAGATATTCTTGAGATCGTGTATGAAGCACTGAGCGAGAAAGGCTATAATCCTGTGAATCAGATTGTAGGATATATTATGTCAGGAGATCCTACTTATATCACAAGTTATAATGGAGCCAGAAGCCTGATTATGAAGATGGAGCGGGACGAGTTAGTAGAAGAGATGCTGAAGACGTATATCAAGCATTTCGGATGGGAAGAATAGTATATGAGAATTATGGGGCTTGATTACGGATCGAAGACGGTCGGTGTCGCTATGAGCGATCCGCTTGGAATCACGGCACAGGCGGTCGAGACGATCTGGAGGAAGGATGAGAATAAGCTGCGCAAAACCTGTGCGCGGATTGAAGAACTGATCAGTGAGTATGAGGTGGAGAGGATTGTTCTCGGACTTCCGAAGCACATGAATAATGATCTGGGAGAGAGAGCACAGAAGGCTCTCGCGTTCGGAGAGATGGTGAAGCGCCGTACAGGGCTGGAAGTCGTGATGTGGGACGAGCGTCTCACGACAGTAGAAGCAGAGCGTACTTTGATCGAGAATAATGTAAGACGTGAGAACCGTAAGCAGTATATTGATAAGATTGCCGCGGTTTTTATTTTGCAGGGATACCTGGATTCGATTGGATAATTTTCGATAAGATAATTAGAACAGAGGTGAAGTGTCGGATGGAAAAGATTACGATGTTATCAGATGAGAATGGAGAAGAACTGGAATTTTATGTACTGGAACAGACAAAGGTTAATGGAGTGACATACATTCTGGTGACAGATTCTGAATATGGGGATGCGGAATGTACGATATTAAAGGATACATCCGATGCAGAGGATAAGGACTGCGTGTTTGAATTTGTAGAAGACGACGTGGAAATGAACGCTGTATTTAAGATATTCGAGGAGTTGTTGGAGGACGTAGACATCGAAAGGTAGCGTGCTATGGCGATAAGTCAGGAAGAGTTTAAGAAACTACTGAAAGAAAAAGGGTTAAAAGTGACCAATCAGAGGTTGCTTGTATTAGAAGTACTTGCGGATCATCGTGACACTCATATGACTGCAGAGGACATTTATGACCTGGTAAAGGAAGACTATCCGGAGATTGGTCTTGCAACAATCTACCGGACATTACAGTTGCTGCTGAATATGCAGTTAGTGGATCGTATTAATTTGGATGATGGGTGTATCAGGTATGAGATTGGTGACCAGCTGAACGGGGAATTAAAGCATCACCATCATCATCTGATATGTAATATATGTGGAAAGGTTCTTCCGTTTCGACATGACCTTTTGGACGATTTGGAGCGTCAGATTGAGGAAGAAACGGGATTCCATGTGTTAGATCATGAATTAAAATTTTACGGCCAGTGTAAAGAATGTCTGAAGAAAGATCAGGATCAGATGTAATAACACATGGAGGTGTAAAGTTTGAAGAAAGGGAAAAACGGAAAATTGCGAATCATTCCGCTCGGAGGTCTTGAGAAGATCGGAATGAACATCACTGCCTTCGAATTCGGAGACAGTATTGTTGTTGTGGATTGCGGACTGGCATTCCCAGAGGACGATATGCTGGGGATCGATCTGGTAATCCCGGATATTACTTATCTGAAAGACAACATTAAGAAAGTTAAGGGCTTTGTGATTACCCATGGACACGAAGACCATATTGGCGCATTGTCGTATGTATTGAAGGAAATTAACCTGCCAATCTATGCGACAAAGCTTACGATGGGTATTATCGAAAAGAAGCTGGCTGAGCATAATCTGCTCCGCTCTACCCGCAGAAAGGTAGTAAAGCATGGACAGTCTATCATGTTGGGACAGTTTCGTATTGAATTTATTAAGACAAACCACAGTATTCAGGATGCATCAGCACTTGCAATCTATTCGCCGGCAGGTATTGTGATTCACACAGGAGACTTTAAGGTAGACTACACACCGGTATTTGGTGATGCGATTGATCTGCAGCGTTTTGCTGAGATTGGTAAGAAAGGTGTACTGGCACTCATGTCAGACAGTACCAATGCAGAGCGAAAGGGCTTCACGCAGTCTGAGCGTACCGTGGGATATACCTTTGATCATTTATTTGCGGAGTACAAGGATACCCGTATTATTATTGCAACATTTGCATCTAACGTAGACCGTGTGCAGCAGATCATCAACTCTGCTTACAAATACGGACGTAAGGTTGTAGTTGAAGGACGAAGCATGGTTAATATCATTGCTACGGCACAGGAACTTGGCTATCTCAAGGTTCCGGACAGAACTTTGATCGAGATCGATCAGCTTAAGAATTACCCGCCGGAGAAGACAGTACTGATCACGACGGGAAGTCAGGGAGAGTCTATGGCCGCACTGTCCAGAATGGCAGCGGATATTCACCGCAAGATTACCATTATGCCGAATGATACAGTTATCTTCAGTTCCAATCCGATACCGGGTAATGAAAAATCCGTTTCCCGTGTCATCAACGAACTGTCAGAAAAAGGCGCGAATGTCATTTTCCAGGATGCACATGTATCCGGACATGCCTGCCAGGAAGAACTGAAGTTGATCTACTCTCTGGTAAAACCGAAATATGCAGTACCGATCCATGGTGAATACCGTCACAGAAAGGCGAATGCCAAACTGGCTGAGTCGCTTGGCATTCCGAAGGAGAACATCTTCATGCTGCAGTCCGGTGATGTACTGGAGGTAAGCGAAGAAGAGGCTAAGGTTGTAGATAAGGTACACACAGGCGAGGTTCTGGTAGACGGACTTGGAGTCGGTGATGTTGGTAATATCGTACTGCGTGATCGTCAGCATCTGGCAGAAGATGGTATCCTGATTGTTGTGATGACGCTGGAAAAGGGTACCAATCAGTTGCTTGCAGGTCCGGATATTGTATCCAGAGGTTTCGTATATGTAAGAGAATCAGAAGGTCTGATGGAAGACGCCAGACACGTATTGGAAGAAGCGGTTGGCAATTATCTGGGACGTCAGAAGAATGCAGACTGGAGCAAGATCAAGCTTGTTGTCCGCGATACGATGAATGAATTTATCTGGAAGCGTACCAAGAGAAGACCGATGATCCTTCCGATCATTATGGATGTATAGAAATGATAGTAGATGAAAGAATGGTGACTTATATCCATTCGCTGGAGACGCCGGAAAATTCTCTGCTGGAGGAGATTGAAAAAGAGGCACTGGATACCTATGTGCCGATTATCCGGAAAGAGACCAAGAGCTTTTTGAAGACATTGATTACCATGAACCGTCCGATGAACATATTGGAAGTCGGTACGGCGGTTGGTTTTTCGGCACTTGTTATGAGTGAATATGCTCCGGCAGGATGTAAGATTACTACAATTGAGAATTATGATAAACGAATCCCGATTGCCCGCGAGAATTTTAAGAGGGCAGGGAAAGAATCGGACATTACTCTGTTAGAGGGGGATGCGCTGGAAGTTATGAAGGGGCTTGCGGGCCCCTATGACTTTGTATTTATGGATGCGGCAAAGGGACAGTATATCCATTATCTCCCAGAGGTCACAAGACTTCTTTCGGAGGGCGGCGTGCTGGTCTCTGACAATGTACTTCAGGACGGTGATGTGATCGAGTCCAGATATGCGGTCGAACGCAGAAACCGGACGATTCACAGCCGTATGCGGGAGTATTTATTTGAGCTGAAACACAGTGATATCTATGAGACATCTATCCTTCCGTTGGGAGATGGAATTGCACTTAGCGTAAAGCGCAGAACGTCCGAGAAGTAACAGATACAGATAGTACAGTGAGGAAAGAAAAATGAGCAGACATCCGGAATTATTGATTCCAGCCAGCAGTCTGGAAGTATTAAAAACAGCAGTTATATTTGGTGCTGATGCGGTATATATCGGCGGAGAAGTCTTTGGACTGCGTGCTAAGGCGAAGAATTTCAGCCATGACGATATGAAAGAAGGAATCGCATTTGCACACGAGCATGGCGTGCGTGTCCATGTAACGGTCAATATTCTGGCACATAACCGGGATCTTGAAGGCGTGCGGGAATATTTGAAAGAACTGAAAGAGTTAGGACCGGATGCATTGATTATTGCCGATCCGGCAATTTTTGAGATGGCAAAGGAGATCTGCCCTGAGATTGAGCGACATGTCAGTACACAGGCGAATAATACGAACTATGGCACTTATCAGTTCTGGTGGAAGCAGGGAGCAAAGCGTGTGGTATCTGCCAGAGAACTGTCGCTGGCAGAGATCAAAGAGATCCGTGCCAATATCCCAGAAGAGATGGAGATTGAAAGCTTTATTCATGGAGCAATGTGCATTTCCTATTCCGGAAGATGCCTGCTGAGTAATTACTTTACCGGAAGGGATGCCAACCAGGGAGCCTGTACTCATCCATGCCGCTGGAAATATGCGGTCGTAGAGGAGACAAGACCTGGTGAATATATGCCTGTCTATGAAAATGAACGAGGCACCTACATTTTCAATTCCAAGGACTTGTGCATGATCGAACACATTCCGGAATTGATCGATGCAGGAATCGATAGCTTTAAGATTGAAGGTCGTATGAAGACAGCTCTTTATGTGGCGACTGTTGCGAGAACTTATCGCAAAGCGATTGATGATTATCTGGAAGATCCGGAACTTTACCGCAAGAATATGCCATGGTATCTGGATCAGATCAGTAATTGTACGTACAGACAGTTCACGACCGGATTCTACTTTGGCAGACCGGATGATGAAGCACAAATTTACGACAGCAATACCTATGTAAGAGAGTATACGTATCTGGGTATCATCGGTGGAGAGCGTGACGGCATGTACCGCATCGAACAGCGCAACAAGTTCTCGGTAGGAGAGACAATCGAGCTGATGAAGCCAAACGGAGATAATATCGAAGTGACGGTGAAGAAGATCGTAGACGAGGATGGCAATGAGCAGGAGAGTGCACCACATCCAAAGCAGGTGCTGTATATTGATCTGGGAGGTCATGCTGACCAGTATGACATTTTGAGAAGAAAAGAAGACTAACGCAGATAACGCTGCGGTCCTAGAAATAGGGCCGCAGCTTTTCTATTGCGCTTTTTTCAATACGGGAGACGTAGGAGCGGGAGATGCCAAGCTCTGCAGCAATTTCCCGCTGGGTGTATTCAGCCTCATTATAGAGTCCATAGCGCATTTTCAGTACTGTCCGTTCTCTGGGAGAAAGCTGAGATTCCAGCTTGGAATAAAGAAGTTTGATATCGTCCTTGAGGACGGCTTTTTTGTAAGCATCATCGGTATGAGAATCGATAATATCAAAGATACGGATTTCATTACCTTCCCGGTCGATACCGATTGGCTCATACAGAGAAATGTCACGAAAGTATTTCTTCTTGCTTCTAAGATGCATCAGAATTTCATTTTCGATACACCTTGCAGCGTAGGTTCCAAGCCTGACATTTTTGTCGGAATTGAAGGTAACCACAGATTTGATCAGACCGATTGTGCCGATGGATAGAAGATCTTCGGTGTCTTCGCCAAGCGTCTGATACTTTTTGACGATATGCGCAACCAGCCGGAGATTATGCTCGATCAGGATGTGCTTGGCTTCAAGGTCTCCTTCGGTATATTTTTGCAGATAATACTGTTCTTCGGCAGCTGTTAGGGGAGGAGGAAAAGATTTCACAGTGAGCACCTGACCGCATTTTTACTTACAGTTTATGTGGAAATGGGAGGATTTGTGCTTTTCCATAAAAAGATAAGTGGTGTAGAATATTTTGCTAAGGGAAAGCTGTTATTAGGAGCGTGTATACATGTATCTATTGCGTGAAAGATGATTATGTATGTGAAATTGGAATATCTGAGTATAATTCTTTAGAGAATGTATTAACGGCATTTGAAGCATTTTAGAAAAATACGAGATAAAATAAATCGCTCTGTGGTGACCTGACCAGGTTGCTGTGGGGCAATTTATTATGCAAATCTACTGAAATTTCACATTTCTTAAAAATCGTATTGACGAGTTAACGTAAGAATAGTATAAATGTAACTACGAATACTGATTATGACAACTCGAAAAACGGTAAAATATAGAAGGAGAGATGCGATTGAGTTTCAGTAGAGTATTATCGGCGGCAATGTGTGGCATGGAAGTCATACCGGTGCAGGTAGAGGCTGACGTGAGTAACGGACTGCCGTTGTTTCATATGGTCGGTTATCCGGGAGCGGAAGTGCGAGAAGCAGAGGAGCGTGTCCGTACGGCAATCCAGAATGTCTGCGCTGCTTTGCCACCCAAACGAATGGTGATTAATCTGTCGCCGGGCAATGTGAGAAAGCGTGGGACATCGTATGATCTGCCGATCGCACTGGCGGTGTTAGCTGCGGCAGGTTTATTACAGCAGGAATGTCTGGAACAAGTGATGGCAGTGGGCGAACTGGGTTTAGACGGCAGTGTGCAGGGGATTCCTGGGGTGCTTGCAATTGCTGCAAAGGCGAAGAAACTGCAGGTGAGATGTTTGGTTGTTCCGTCTGCCAATGAACGGGAAGCAAGGCTTGTGGAAGGAGTGTGCGTCTGTGGTATTAAATCTCTGGGCGAGATATTTCGACAATTGCTTCAAGGTGAAACCATTGGATGTATCAAAAAGACAGATACACTATTCGAGAGAGAAGTGGTTGCAGGACAGGGAGATTTTGCGGACATTTCCGGACAGTCTGGCATGAAGCGCGCTGCAGAGATCGCGGTGGCCGGCAGACATAATCTGTTGATGGTGGGACCACCGGGCAGTGGCAAGTCTATGATAGCCAAAAGGATTCCTACGATATTTCCGGCTCTTACCAGAGAAGAGAGCCTTAGGATTACCAAAGTATATAGTGTGGCGGGGATGATTAAGTCAGAGCAGCCATTGGTCATGGAACGTCCGTTTCGTGAGGTGAATCAGACAGTGACAAAGGCGGCATTGTTAGGGGGAGGAGCCTGGCCCAAACCCGGTGAACTTACACTCGCCAGTGGAGGTGTGCTGTTTTTGGATGAGCTGGCGGAATTTAAGCGATCTGTACTTGAGGTGCTGCGTCAGCCATTGGAGGAACGGGAAGTGCGGATCGTCAGAAATCATGGCGTGATCATTTATCCGGCAGATGTGATGCTGGTGGCAGCCATGAATCCGTGTCCCTGCGGGTATTTTTCTGACCTGAATAAGTGCACATGTACGATATCCCAGATTCGACAGTATCAGGGGAAAATCAGCTATCCGTTCCTTGGTAGGATGGATATCTGTGCAGAGGTACAGGGTGTGGCTTATGAAGATCTGGAGAGGGAAGAACTGGCAGAAAGCTCGGCAGCTATTCGACGAAGAATTGAAAAAGCCAGAAAACGTCAGATGGATCGAGCGGAGAATGGAGAGTTTGTGTATAATGCAGAACTCTCCGGGGAACGTCTGATCAGAGACTGTGAACTTGGAAGGGCAGAAAAGAGAATGATGAGGCAGGCTTATGACAGATTTTCATTAAATGCGAGAACCTATCATAAAGTATTAAAGGTAGCACGTACAATTGCAGATTTGGAAGGAGAAGAACGCATAGGGATAGCGCATTTGCAGGAGGCACTTGTTTACCGAAGTATGGATAAGAAGTATTGGGGAAGAGTATGAGAGATACGGAAGAATATAAGTATGAATGGTGGCTTGCCGGAATGCGACCATTGACGGACGATAAGAAGCGTGCGCTGGTGGAACACTGGGGCAGTGCCAGAGAAGTGTATAATGGGATATATTATATAGAAGAAAGACAGAAAAAACAGCTTCATTTTTTGAAGGCAGAGGAGATTGATCGTTTGCAGAACTGGGCAAGAACACAGGATGTAGAGAAACTTTATGAACAGGGTCAGAGACTTGGAGTACGCCTTGTTACCTGGTTTGATGAAGCGTATCCGAAGAGACTCAAAAATCTGATCAAGATGCCTTATGGGATCTACGTAAAGGGAAAACTACCGGCGGAAGACAGACCGACAGCAGCCATCGTGGGTGCTAGGAGATGTACGCCTTATGGGGAAGAATTGTCAATCATCCATGCAGAGAATCTGGCGCTTGCCGGAGTGCAGGTGATCAGCGGTATGGCAAGAGGGATAGACAGCATCTCGCAACGAGCAGCCATTGAGGCAGGGGGAGAGTCTTATGGCGTGCTTGGATGTGGCGTGGACGTATGCTATCCGAAAGAGAATAAAGGACTTTACATAGATCTGCAGAAGCATGGGGGCATTCTGTCAGAGCTTCCACCGGGGACAGCACCGCTGCGGGAATATTTTCCAGCCAGAAATCGCATGATCAGCGGGCTTGCGGACATGATATTGGTAATGGAGGCAAAAGAAAAGAGCGGATCTCTTATCACGGCAACATTTGCATTGGATCAGGGAAAGACGATTTATGCACTTCCGGGACCGGTTACCAGTGAGCTCAGTAAGGGGTGTAACAGGATCATCAGTGACGGTGCAGTTCCGCTTCTGAGCCCGAAATACCTGCTGGAACAGGAAGACCTTAAATTGTTAAAAAATCATACAAATTCACCTTCTGATCGGGTGAAAAATGAAAAAGTGCTTGAAAGTCCAGAAAAATTGTTGTATGCTACCGTTGGTTTGTTTCCAAAGAGCCTGGATACATTGCAGGCGGAAAGCGGGATGAAACGAACAGATATGGTTCATGCCCTTGTGTCTTTGGAAATGAAAGGATATATCAGAGAGATATCCAGAAATCATTTTGTAAAAGCATAAAAGCGTTCTGAACGCATGAAATTAAAGGAGTATAGATAATATGGCGCATTATTTGGTAATTGTGGAGTCGCCTACAAAGGTTAAAACAATTAAAAAATTCCTTGGAAGTAATTATACAGTTATGGCATCAAACGGACATGTAAGAGACCTGCCAAAGAGTCAGCTTGGTATTGATGTGGAGCATGACTATGAGCCGAAGTATATTACAATCCGTGGTAAGGGGGAGATATTGGCAGAGCTTCGTAAAGAAGTAAAGAAAGCAGATAAAGTATATCTCGCAACTGACCCGGACCGCGAGGGAGAAGCTATTTCATGGCATCTAATGCATGCGCTGAAATTAGAGAATAAAAAGACATATCGTATTACATTTAATGAGATTACGAAAAATGCGGTTAAGTCTTCTATTAAGAATGCACGTGAGATTGATATGAATCTGGTAGATGCACAGCAGGCACGCCGTGCTCTTGACCGTGTGGTAGGTTACCGCATCAGTCCGCTTCTGTGGGCAAAAGTGAAAAGGGGCTTGAGTGCGGGACGTGTGCAGTCAGTTGCACTTCGTATCATTGCCGATCGTGAGGAAGAGATTAACGCATTTATCCCGGAAGAGTACTGGAGTCTTGATGCCTGTCTTAAGGTGAAAGGCGAGCGTAAGCCGCTTACAGCCAAGTTCTATGGCACTGCTGATGAGAAGATGACCATTCATTCGGAACAAGAAGTGAATCAGATCCTTGCGGAGCTTGAACATGAAGATTATTATGTGGAAAATGTTAAAAAGGGAGAACGTCTGAAGAAAGCACCGGTTCCGTTTACCACAAGTACGATGCAGCAGGAAGCTTCGAATGCGTTGAATTTTGCCACTCAGAAGACCATGCGCATTGCACAGCAGCTATACGAAGGTATTACGATCAAAGGCAGTGGAACCGTAGGTCTGATCACATATCTTCGTACGGATTCTACCCGTATTTCAGAAGAGGCAGATGCACTTGCAAAGTCTTATATTGCTGAGAATTACGGAGAAGAATATGTGGGAAGCGGCAGCACAACAGCAAAAGATGATAAGAAAATTCAGGATGCGCATGAGGCTATCCGACCAACAGATATTACCAGAACACCTGCTATGGTAAAAGAGTCATTGTCAAGAGACCAGTTCCGACTTTATCAGCTGATCTGGAAACGATTTGTAGCAAGCCGTATGAAGGCAGCAAAATATGAAACTACTTCGGTTAAGATTGGCGCAGGGAAATATCGGTTTACGGTAGCTGCATCTCGGATCGTGTTTGAAGGATTCCGTTCGGTATATGTAGAGTCCGGAGAAGAGAAACCTGAAAATAATGTACTGCTCAAGTCATTAGATAAGGATTCAGAGCTGTCTTGTGATCATTTTGATAAGAAGCAGCATTTCACACAGCCGCCGGCACATTATACAGAGGCATCCCTGGTGCGCAAGCTGGAAGAACTTGGTATCGGACGCCCAAGTACCTATGCGCCGACAATTTCTACCATTATTGCCAGAAGATATGTGGCAAAAGAAGGTAAGAATCTGTATATGACAGAGATTGGTGAAGTGGTCAATAATATTATGAAAGAGTCCTTCCCGGCAATTGTGGATGTGAATTTCACAGCCAATATGGAAGGTTTGTTGGACTGCGTGGCTGAAGGAAAAGTGGAATGGAAATCTGTTATCGAGAATTTCTATCCAGATCTGGAAGCAGCCGTTAAGAAGGCTGAAAAGGAACTGGAAAGCGTCAAGATAGAGGATGAAGTTACGGATGTAATCTGTGAAGAATGTGGTCGTAATATGGTAGTTAAATATGGGCCACACGGTAAATTTTTGGCGTGTCCTGGATTCCCGGACTGCCGCAATACGAAACCTTATCTGGAAAAGGTGGGTGTTGCATGTCCGAAATGTGGTAAGGAGATTGTATACCGCAAGACAAAAAAGGGCAGACGATATTACGGATGCGAAGGTTATCCGGAATGCGATTTTATGTCATGGCAGAAACCATCTGAGAAAAAATGTCCGAAGTGTGGAGGGTACATGCTGGAAAAAGGCAATAAGCTTGTCTGTGCGGATGAACAGTGCGGCTATGTAGAACAAAAAAGTAGTGATAACTAGTAATTTTCAGTAGACTTTAGTTTAATTCCGAAAATTCAGAAAAATATACAAATTACAACTCTTTATAGTTGAAATTGATACAATTGTGTGCTACTATATCCAATATAAGGAAGGTGATATGAATGGGCGTGCAATTGCTAGATAAAACTAGAAAGATTAACAAATTACTGCACAATAATAACTCCAGTAAAGTGGTCTTTAATGATATCTGCCGCGTATTGACAGATATTCTGGATTCCAATGCACTGGTAATCAGTAAAAAGGGTAAAGTGCTTGGTATCGGATGTTGCAAGGGTGTTGGTATCATCACGGAGCTTCTTCGCGGAGAAGTGGGAGCGTTTATTGACGAGATGCTGAATGAGAGACTTCTAGGCATCCTGTCTACCAAAGAGAATGTCAATCTGGAGACTCTTGGATTTTCTGAAGAAGTGGCGAAGAGTTATCAGGCATTGATCACACCAATCGAAATTGCCGGTGAGAGACTTGGAACCCTGTTTATATACAAACAGGAATCAGAGTATGAGATTGATGACATTATTCTCAGTGAGTATGGTACTACAGTTGTAGGTTTGGAGATGCTCCGTTCTGTAAATGAGGAGAGTGCAGAGGAAAGCAGAAAGGAACAGATTGTACAGTCTGCGATCAGTACACTGTCTTTCTCGGAACTGGAAGCTATTATTCATATTTTTGAAGAATTGGATGGAACCGAAGGTATTCTGGTAGCAAGTAAGATTGCTGACAGAGTGGGGATTACCAGATCAGTTATCGTTAATGCACTTCGTAAGTTTGAAAGTGCGGGCGTGATCGAGTCTCGTTCATCAGGTATGAAAGGTACTTACATCAAAGTTGTGAATGATCATGTATTTTCAGAACTGGAACGTATAAAAGCTGAAAAAGAAAAATAAGTATAAGGGTATCGGGCAACTGATACCTTTTACTGTTTCTGGAAAAGGAGGCGGCAGAGAGATGTGTGAAGGATGCTCAGCAGAGCTCCAGATGAAGCAGATGATCCTCGAAGACGGGGTGATGGAAGATCGGATACATTACTGTAAAGTATTATTCGGTAATGAAGATCAGGAGACGTTAAAGATGCTTCTCCGAGGCGAAGAGGTAGATGTGATTTCTCTGGATGCAGTATATAACTGCAAGCTGACCGATGGTGAGAATGTAGAAGAATGCGATGGCATGGTCCTGGAACGCTATCTGGGGGATGAAGGGAATATTCTGATATTTCAGATTGAAAATGGATTTTATAAAAATAGTCTAAACTAAATAAAGTGTGTTGACAAAATAAAGAGAGAGTGCTATTTTATATCTAGAAAGTTTTTAGCACTCTCTTTTTGTGAGTGCTAACAGATAAATGAACTTTATTGAAGGAGGAATATAAAATGAAGTTAGTACCATTAGGAGACAGAGTTGTGTTGAAGCAGCTGGTTGCAGAAGAGACTACAAAGTCAGGTATTGTATTACCGGGACAGACAAAAGAGAAACCGCAGCAGGCAGAGATTATTGCAGTAGGACCTGGTGGAGTTATAGATGGCAAAGAAGTTGAGATGCATGTAGAGCCTGGACAGAAGGTTATTTATTCTAAATATGCAGGCACAGATGTAGAAGTAGATGAAGAAACATATATTATCGTTAAACAGAGCGATATTCTTGCAATTGTAGAATAAGGAGGAATTAATCATGGCAAAGGAAATCAAATATGGACATGACGCCAGAACGGCACTGGAAGCTGGTGTGAATCAGCTGGCTGATACAGTAAGAGTAACATTAGGACCAAAAGGACGTAACGTAGTACTTGGTAAGTCTTTTGGCGCGCCGCTCATTACAAATGATGGTGTTACGATCGCAAAAGATATTGAACTGGAAGATGAATTCGAGAACATGGGTGCGCAGCTCATTCGTGAAGTCGCATCTAAGACTAATGACGTAGCAGGTGACGGTACTACTACAGCTACTGTACTTGCACAGGCAATGGTTAACGAAGGTATGAAGAACCTGGCAGCAGGTGCTAATCCGATCGTACTTCGTAAAGGTATGAAGAAAGCAACTGATGTAGCAGTAGAAGCTATCAAAGAGATGTCAAGCAAGGTTACAGATAAGCAGCAGATTGCGAGAGTTGCAGCTGTTTCTTCTTGTGATGATGAAGTAGGACAGATGGTTGCAGACGCTATGGAAAAGGTATCTAACGATGGCGTTATCACAATTGAAGAGTCTAAGACAATGCATACAGAGCTTGACCTGGTAGAAGGTATGCAGTTCGATCGTGGATATATTTCAGCTTACATGGCTAATGATATGGAGAAAATGATTGCTACACTGGATGATCCATACATTCTGATTACAGATAAGAAGATTACAAACATTCAGGATATTTTACCATTACTTGAGCAGATCGTACAGTCTGGTGCTAAACTGCTTATCATCGCAGAAGATATCGAAGGAGAGGCTCTTACAACTCTGATCGTTAACAAACTGCGTGGTACATTCAGCGTTGTAGGTGTTAAGGCTCCGGGTTATGGTGACAGAAGAAAAGAGATGCTGAAAGATATCGCTACACTGACAGGTGGTCAGGTGATTTCTGAAGAATTAGGACTTGATCTGAAAGATGCTACGATCGATCAGCTTGGTCGCGCTAAGTCTGTTAAGGTTGAAAAGGAAAGCACAGTTATTGTAGATGGTATGGGCGAGAAAGATGCAATTGAGGCTCGAGTTGCTCAGATCAGAACTCAGATTGAAGAGACTACATCTGATTTCGACAGAGAAAAATTACAGGAAAGACTTGCAAAACTTGCAGGTGGCGTAGCTGTTATCCGTGTTGGAGCTGCTACAGAAACAGAGATGAAAGAAGCTAAGCTTCGTATGGAAGATGCTCTTGCAGCTACAAAGGCGGCAGTAGAAGAAGGAATTATCGCAGGTGGTGGATCTGCTTACATTCACGCTTCTAAGAAGGTTGCTAAGCTTGCTGAGACTCTGGCTGGTGATGAGAAGACAGGAGCTAACATTATCCTGAAAGCTCTGGAAGCACCTTTGTTCCATATTTCTGCTAATGCAGGACTCGAAGGCGCGGTTATTATTAATAAAGTAAGAGAGCAGGAGCCAGGTATTGGATTCGATGCATACAAAGAAGAGTATGTAGATATGGTTAAGGAAGGAATCCTTGATCCGGCTAAGGTTACAAGAAGTGCTTTGCAGAATGCTACAAGTGTAGCATCTACACTGCTGACAACAGAATCTGTTGTAGCTAACATCAAAGAAGATACTCCGGCTATGCCGGCAGCACCTGGCGGAATGGGTATGATGTAATCACGGATGATTCTGTGTGAGGAAAACTCCCTTAGGGGAGTTTTCTTTTTATATATAACGTGGTAGAATATAACTAATTATTCAAGATTTTCTATGTGTCTTGTGATAGAGTACCTGACAGGAGGAAATAAATGGCAGACATATTTGTAGAAAAAATGGTTAAAAAGAAACGAGACGGAAAGGATTTTGCCAGGATTGCACTCTGTGTTCTGCTTGTTGTATTTTCAGCTGTGATGAGTTTGCAAAGTCCGATATTTCTGGCTTTAGTATTGCTGTTTGTGTTGCTTGGACTTCTGGTGATGAGGATCTGCGATGTGGAATATGAATATCAGTATATTAACGGATATTTTGACGTGGACAAGATTTTTCACAAAGAGCACAGAAAGAATATATTTGAGGCAAATATGGTGAATCTGGTGATACTGGCTCCGGAATCAGCAGAAGTATTGAAGAGATATTCTAATGTAAAAGTTTGTGACTTTACCAGTGGATATTCTAATGAACCAGTATATGGCATGATATTTTCCGAGGAAGGCATAATGAAGAAAGTATTGTTTGAGCCGGGAGAAGAGATGTTAGCCGGAATTGCATCACAGGTACCGGGAAAGGTAGTGAAACAATAAAATCTCAGTCAGATTGTACTTTTTTGCAAAAGTAGTTGACAAATTGGTCATGTTTTTTGTAATATGACTGTTAACACATAAAGAGAAAGTGAGGTTTAATCATGGGAACAATTATTGGAGAAGGGATTACATTTGATGATGTGTTACTTGTGCCTGCATATTCAGAGGTGATTCCAAACCAAGTGGATTTGTCCACATACCTGACTAAGAAGATTCGTCTGAATATTCCGATGATGAGTGCTGGTATGGACACAGTTACAGAACACCGTATGGCAATTGCTATGGCACGTCAGGGCGGTATCGGAATCATTCATAAGAATATGTCTATTCAGGAACAGGCAGAGGAAGTAGATAAGGTTAAGCGATCAGAGAATGGAGTTATTACAGACCCATTTTATCTGTCACCAGAGCATACATTGGCAGATGCCAATGATCTGATGGCCAAGTTCCGTATTTCCGGAGTTCCGATCACAGAGAATGGCAAGTTAGTTGGTATTATTACGAACCGTGATTTGAAATTTGAAGAAGACTTTTCTAAGAAGATCAAAGAGTCTATGACGTCTGAAGGATTGATTACAGCCAAAGAAGGCATTACTCTTGAAGAAGCTAAGAAGATTCTTGCAAAGGCAAGAAAGGAGAAGCTTCCGATCGTTGATGACAACTTTAAGTTAAAAGGTCTCATTACGATTAAAGATATTGAGAAGCAGATTAAATATCCGGATTCTGCAAAGGATGATCAGGGACGTCTGCTCTGCGGAGCGGCTATTGGTATTACTGCAAATTGTCTGGAGCGTGCACAGGAACTTGTGAATGCAAAGGTTGATGTAGTGGTTATGGATTCCGCACATGGGCATTCTGCAAATGTTATCCGTACTGTTGATATGGTTAAGTCTAAGTTCCCGGATCTTCAGGTTATTGCCGGTAATGTGGCAACAGGCGCAGCTGCTGAAGCACTGATTAAGGCAGGCGTAGATGCGGTCAAGGTTGGTATCGGACCTGGCTCTATCTGTACAACACGTATCGTAGCAGGTATCGGTGTACCACAGATTTCAGCAATTATGAATTGCTATGAAGTGGCTGATAAATATGGTATCCCGATCATTGCGGATGGAGGTATCAAGTTCTCAGGGGATATCACGAAGGCAATCGCAGCAGGTGCCAACGCATGTATGATGGGAAGCATGTTTGCCGGATGCGATGAGAGTCCTGGAACATTCGAACTTTATCAGGGAAGAAAGTACAAAGTATATCGTGGTATGGGATCCATAGCAGCTATGGAGAATGGAAGCAAAGACCGTTACTTCCAGACAGATGCGAAAAAGCTGGTACCGGAAGGTGTAGAAGGTCGTGTGGCATATAAGGGATCTGTAGAAGATACTGTATTCCAGCTGCTTGGTGGTCTGCGTTCTGGTATGGGATATTGCGGAGCACCTACCATCGAAGCACTGAAACAGAACGGGCAGTTCGTGAAGATTTCAGCGGCATCCCTGAAAGAAAGTCATCCACATGATATTCATATTACAAAAGAAGCACCAAACTACAGCGTGGATGCATAAGAATCAGATTACAGGAAACGGTGGGATATTCCCACCGTTTCTTTAATATTACGAATATTAGGAGAAAAGTATGAAAAAGGATTTTGGAGTAATAAAAGATGGTAAAAGTACGTCATTATATGTATTGAAGAATGATAATGGGTTGGAGATGCATGTGTCTGATTATGGTGCGTCCTGGGTAGCAGCATTGGTCCCAGATGCCAATGGAAAAGTCAGAGATGTTCTGCTGGGATATGATAATGCGGCAGGCTATGAGGCTGGCGGTGAAGCCATTGGCGCAACCGTAGGTCGAGTAGCAAACCGTACCGGTGGAGCAGAATTTGAATTAAATGGAAATGTATATCATCTCAGCAAAAACAAGGGAAATGATAATCTTCATAGCGGTCCTGATGTGTACCAGAAACGCCTCTGGAAGACCTTGGAAGCGGATGACAGACATGTCGTTTTTGAATTGCATAGCCCAGATGGAGATCAGGGATATCCGGGAGCTATGAACGTGAGAGTGACTTATGAACTGAAAGAGGATAATGGTCTCTATATCTCTTATTGTGCAGAGAGTGATGCTGACACTATCTGGAATATGACTAATCATGCATATTTTAATTTGAACGGTCATGAGTCAGGCACGATTCTTGCACATGAACTTCTGGTAAATGCGGATGGATATACAGAAACAGACAAGGGATCCATTCCGACTGGAAGAATCATTCCAGTGGAAGGAACTCCGATGGATTTTCGTGTAAAAAAGGTAATTGGGCGAGATATTGAAGAAAATTATAAAGCATTGGTTGATGGCAATGGATATGATCACAATTGGACGATTAATGGTGACGGTTTTCGCAAAGCGGCAGAACTTACCGGTAATGAGAGTGGAATTACGATGGAAGTCTATACAGATCGTCCGGGAGTGCAGGTATATGCAGGTAATTACCTGAATGATGAGCAGGGAAAAGCGGGAGCAATCTACGGTAAGCGAAGTGGCATCTGTTTTGAAACACAGAATTATCCGGATGCCATTCATCACAGTGAATTTCCAAACCCGGTGCTTTTGAAAGGTGAGGTTTTAAAAACATCATCGATGTATCGTTTTTTATAAGATAACAGCTTGTGGTGCTATGTAGAGAACGTAAAAGATAAGAAAATCATAAGCAGTAATTTATAAAATGTTTCGAAACATGTGTTACTATGAGTATACAGGAGAAGAAACATGAAGTTTAAGAGACGAAAGAGAAGTTATAAGAAACGTCAGTGTACTCCGAGACAGAGGCAGAACCGTCTCAGAAAGTATATGAAACTGGGGATGGCAGTACTTGGCATCCTCTGCGTGGCATTGGTTGTACTGCGGGTTACAGGCGTAAATCCATTCAAAAGAGCTTATAGTGAAAATGCGGGAGAGGATATTGAAGCAGTGAAGCCTGATATAGATGTGGAACTTCTTACAGAGAACCCTTATTCCCGACCAGGCACTGCGACAGACCAGATTACGGGAATTGTGGTGCACTATACGGCTAATCCGGGATCTACTGCAATGGATAACCGTAATTATTTTGAAGGACTGAAGGACAGTCATATTACGAAAGCAAGTAGTAATTTTGTGGTAGGACTGGATGGTGAGATTGTACAGTGTGTGCCTACCTGGGAAGTAGCGTATGCGTCTAACTCCAGGAATCATGATACGGTATCGATTGAGTGCTGTCATCCGGATGATACAGGAAAGTTCAATGATGCGACATATCGCTCTATGGTTCAGCTCTGTGCGTGGTTATGTTTGAAATTTGACTTGAATGAGAATGATGTGATCCGACATTATGATGTGACAGGAAAGAATTGCCCAAAATATTTTGTAGAAAATGAAGATGCGTGGAAGACGTTTCGGAAAGATATCAAAGCCGTTCTTGACAAATAAGCCTGACAAAGGATATACTGAAAATATGTAAAAGGGAGTAACTGACATATCTGTTTGTTGCAGTAGTTGTTATGACAGATATGTTTGCGATGTCGTCAGTACGATGCAGAGCATCCGTATCGCAATGAAATAGTGAGACTTTTATTGTACAGTTGTTGTGCAATAAAAGTCTCTTTTTTTGTACAATAAACCGCCATGAATCGTACCTACTCGATTATTATGGTGAGTTTACAGGAGAAATGTTTAAATCTTTGTGAGGATGCACATGCTTTGGACAGACAGAGAAAGGAGACAGACTATGCTTACATCAAAACAGGCACAGGAAAATCAGAAAAGGTATGGTATGAACGAAATCAGAGAAAAAAAGAAACTTAGTATTCCGCGAGTGTTTCTGGAACAGTATAAAGATTTTCTAGTAATCATTCTGATCGTATCTGCAGCTATATCAGGACTTCTGGGTGATATTAAGAGCAGTATCGTGATTCTCGTGGTGATTACAATGAATGCGATTCTGGGAACTGTACAGACAATCAAAGCAGAACAGTCAATCAATAGCCTTGCTGAACTTTCTGCACCAGAGGCAACCGTTTTTCGGGACGGTGAGGTAAACAAAATTCCAGCGTCGGAAGTAACAATGGAGGACGAGGTGATTTTGGAGGCTGGTGACAGAGTTCCGGCAGACGGAAGACTTCTGAGATGCATGGATCTGAAGATTGATGAGAGTATGTTGACGGGAGAAAGTCTTCCGGCAGAAAAAACTCTGGATAAAGCTGCGATTGGAAATTCACTGGGAGATCAGACCGATCGTGTATTTGCCGGAAGTTTTGTTACAGCTGGAAGAGGAACATTTCTGGTGACAGAAATCGGTATGCAGACTGAAATGGGAAAGATTGCAGGACTTTTGGATGAAGCGGCAGAGAAAAAAAGTCCGTTGCAGAAAAGTCTTGATGAATTTGGAAAGAAGCTGTCTGTAGTAATTCTTGTGTTCTGTGGCATCTTGTTTGGCGTCAGTGTATGGCGTGGTGAGGGGATTGCAGACGCATTTCTTTTTGCAGTAGCATTGGCAGTGGCTGCGATACCGGAAGCGTTAAGTTCTATTGTGACAATTGTGTTATCCATGGGAACAGGCGAGATGGCAAAAGAACATGCCATTGTCCGAAAACTTCATGCAGTAGAAGGTCTTGGCAGAGTATCTGTAATCTGTTCAGACAAAACAGGAACACTTACCCAGAATAAAATGACGGTAGAAGCCTGCTATGCAGATGGAAAAGATATGTCATTAGAATACGAGAAGACTAGACAGCTGCCGGAATTTCAAAAATTAATGACATATAGTGTGTTATGTAATGATGCGGTCTGTACAGAGGAAAAAGAACTTGGGGATCCAACGGAGACTTCCTTAATTAATATGGCAGCAAAAGCAGGCATAGATGTGGAGACTGTGAGAAGGCAGAATCCGAGAATTGGTGAGAGACCATTCGATAGTACGCGTAAAATGATGACCACAGTTCATGATACTGGTGCAGAGCGGGTAATGATTGTAAAGGGCGCAGTTGACAGAATGCTGCCACTTATGAAAAAAATTGCACGTGATGGAATGGAATATAAAATTTCAGAGTCAGATAGAAGAAAAATTGAACAGCAGAATCAGACATATGCTGAAAATGGTTTGCGAGTACTGGCGTTTGGGTATCGTACATTAGACTCGAATTCTGATCTGGATGAGAATGAAGAAGAGAATCTGGTGTTCCTGGGGATGACAGCGATGATGGATCCACCTAGAGAAGAATCGAAAGCGGCGGTACAGTCCTGTATCGAAGCAGGTATCCGTCCGGTAATGATTACCGGTGACCATAAAATTACAGCAGCAGCAATCGCTAAGCGAATTGGTATTTTACAGGAAGGTGATCTGGTGTGTGAAGGCGCAGATATTGATGGAATGTCAGATGAAGACCTGGAAGAATATGTGGAACGAGTATCTGTCTATGCCAGAGTGGCACCTGAACACAAGATTCGAATTGTAAAAGCATGGCAGCGGAAAGGCAATATCGTAGCTATGACAGGTGATGGAGTGAATGATGCCCCGGCACTTAAACAGGCAGATGTTGGTGTGGCAATGGGAATTACAGGAACAGATGTGGCGAAAGAAGCGGCGGCTATTGTACTTGCGGATGATAATTTTGCTACTATCATAAAGGCTGTGGAACGTGGACGTAGTATTTTTGAAAATATACGCCATTCCATTGGATTCCTGCTTTCAGGAAATTTAGGTGCTATATTAACGGTACTTTATGCATCGCTTGCCGGACTTCCGGTACCATTTGCTCCGGTGCACCTGTTATTTATCAATCTGCTGACAGACAGTCTTCCGGCTATCGCACTTGGACTGGAACCGCAGGATCCGGCATCGATGAAAATGAAACCGGAGAAGCGCAGCAACTCATTGCTGGAGAGGGAGAATTTGTTGAAAATCGGTGTAGAAGGCTTATGTATTGGTGTGATGACATCTGTTGCATTTACAATTGGACTAGGTGAAAATACAACAGGAACAGGTAATGTAATCCTCGCGAAAACATTGGCTTTCGGTACACTGTGCCTTGGACGGCTAGTACATGGATATAATTGTAAATCTGACCACACTGTAATATTTACGAAAAGATTTTGGAATAATCCATTTCTTACAGGTGCGTTTGTGTTGGGAAGTGTAATGCTTCTGGCAGTAATCTATGTACCGGGATTATCCGGAATGTTTCAGACAGTATCACTGAATCCAAAGTGTTTAACATGGATGTGCGTGCTTGCGTTTGCAAATCTGTTGATGATTCAGCTCTTGAAATGGATAAGGAGTAAGTTTTTGTTGCGTATCAGTGACAAAATTGATATAATTAAAAACTGAAAATTCAGGCTTTTAGACGAAAGAGAAAATAACAGGAGGAGACATAGCAGCAATGAATGATTTGGAATTATACAGAGAGCAGCTTGCATTGTGCGATGATAAGATCATTGACGCTTTGGTTGAGAGAAATTCAATCATAGAGAAGATCATGGCGTACAAGGAAGAGTATGGCATGTCTATCATACAGCCAAAGCAGGAAGAAAAGCAGGAAAGACAGCTTGAGATTAAGCTGGATGGCAACAAATACAGTGAAGAGATTGAAGATGTATTCCGTCGTATTCGCCGTAACAGTAAGCGTATTCAGGCAAGAAAGCTTTTTGATTATAATATCGTGCTGATTGGATTCATGGGAGCAGGTAAGACCACAATTTCAGATTACCTCAGCACTGTATTCGATATGGAAATCGTTGAGATGGATCAGTTAATCGCTGACAGAGAAGAGATGAGTATTCCGGATATTTTTGCTACTTATGGTGAAGAATATTTCCGTAATCTCGAGACAGATCTTCTGATCGAGATGCAGGATAAGAAAAATGTTGTTATTTCCTGTGGCGGTGGTGTAGCAATGCGCGAGCGCAATGTTGAGGAAATGAAGAAGAATGGCAAGGTAGTTCTTCTTACAGCGAGTCCGGAAACGATTTATGAGCGTGTAAAGGATAACAATGATCGTCCGGTTTTGCAGGGGCGTAAGAATGTAGCTGGTATATCTGAATTGATGGAACAGCGCAGAGAAAAATATGAGGCAGCAGCTGATATCGTAGTGAATACAGATGATAAGGATGTGCTTACAATTTGTGAAGAACTGGTTCAGAAGCTGACAAGAGCGGAGATATAAGTATGTTTCGTGCATTTTATCCAGATCGATATATGGTTTCTGCATATGTAATCGATTTTGAAGAATTATATAAAAAAGGATACAGAGGTCTGATTTTCGACATTGATAATACGCTGGTACCGCATGGAGCACCGGCAGATGATCGAGCAATCCGACTGTTTGAACGATTGAAAAAGATTGGTTTTCAGTGTTGTCTGATTTCCAATAATAAGGAACCGCGTGTAAAGATGTTTAATGAAAAGATTCAGGTAGCTTATGTGTATAATGCACATAAGCCGTCTAAGAAGAATTACATTAAGGCAATGGAGATCATGGGAACAGATCGTTCTTCAACTGTATTTATTGGAGATCAGTTATTTACAGATGTGTGGGGTGCAAAACGTAGCGGTATTCCGAGCATTTTAGTTAAACCAATGAACCCCAAGGAAGAGATACAGATCGTTTTAAAGCGATATCTTGAAAGGATTGTGCTCTTTTTCTACAAGCGTAGCCTTGCTAGGGAAAAAAAGGTTGAAAAATGATGATATGTATTATAAAATGGTAAAAGATTGAGAACGTAAGCGCAGTGCGCAATTTAAGGAGGATTATGTAATGGCTAAAGTATCAGCAGGAGATATCCGTAATGGTATTACTATTGAAGTGAATGGAAAGGTATGTCAGGTTATCGACTTTATGCATGTTAAACCGGGTAAAGGAGCAGCATTTGTTCGTGTTAAGATGAAAGATATCATTAACGGTGGTGTAGTAGAGACAACATTCCGTCCTACAGAGACATTTGAGCAGGCTCACATCGAGAGAAAGAAAATGCAGTACCTGTACAATGACGGTGAGTTCTATAACTACATGGACAATGAGACATATGAGCAGATTATGATCAGCGCTGAGGAAGCCGGAGATTCTATGAAGTTCGTTAAGGAGAACGAAGAAGTTACAGTAAGCTTCTACCAGGGTAATGCATTTGCAATCGAGCCACCGATCACCGTAGAGCTTGTGATCACAGAATCTGAGCCGGGTGTTAAGGGTAACACAGCTACAGGAGCTACGAAGCCGGCTATCGTAGAGACAGGAGCTCAGGTTATGGTACCGCTGTTCGTAGATCAGGGAGAAAAAATTAAGATCGATACTCGTACAGGTGAATATCTGTCACGTGCTAACTAATTAAAAAAGAATCAAAAAAAGCCTTGCATTTTGTGCAGGGCTTTTTTATAATCAGTTTACCATAATATTTTGCCGGCATCGCCGGCTGTTCAAATCTATACAGTCGATTTCGCGTAGAACAATGCAGTCCATGATTATGGCGCAATCTGCCTGGAACAGGGTGAAAGGAGTTTGTATGTCATACGAAGAGTTTGTGAGCGGAATGGAACTGGAACTAAAGAGTCTTGTGAGTGATAATCTGCTGGTATCGGTCCAGAAGACTCTGAAGAATAACGGATATTTAAGATGTGGTATCCGTTTGTCTGAGAAGAATATCAATATATCCCCAACCATTTATCTGGAAGAATTTTATGAAAAGTATCAATATGGGACTGATATGCATACATTAGCGGAGCAGATCATGAAGATCTATCAGAAGGTACGCATTGAGCATTCGTGGAAAGAAGACTGGATCTATGAATTTCCTGGTGTGAAAAATAAAATCGTATATCGTCTGATCAATCGTGAGAAGAACAAAAAGCTTCTCAGTGAGGTTCCGTATATGCCGTGGAAGGATCTGGCAATCGTATTTTATTTGTTGCTGGAAATGGATGAACATCAGATGCAGCAGGCAGCGATGCTGATTAAAAAAGAACAGCTTGAGTGGTGGAATACAAGTACAGAAGATCTGTATCAGAATGCAATGCTTAATACAGAAAAGTTATTGCCGTATGAGTTGACCAATATGTATGCATTGCTTACGGAAATGCTTGGTGTGGAGGAGATAGAAGATCATCTGACAGCAGAAGAAAGCATGTATGTGTTGACGAATCAAATGCGAAGTTTTGGAGCGGCAGCAGTGTTGTATCCAGGACGTCTGGAGATGCTTGCGTTGTATCTGAAAGAGAACTTCTATATTTTGCCGAGCAGCGTTCATGAGATGATCATATTGCCAGAGAGCGGAGCACTTCCGAAAGAAGAACTGAATGCCGTGATTCAGGAAATTAATGGAAGCCAGGTAAATGCAGAGGAATATCTGTCGGATCATGCGTATTATTATGACAGAGTGAGAAAATGTGTGATGTGATTGTAGAATAAAACAGGTACCGCATATGCGATACCTGTAAACCGTCTCTGACCAGAATCGAACTGGCGCACCCGCCTCCGGAGGGCGGCGCTCTATCCACTGAGCTACAGAGACATCTAGTATATTAGCACATTCATTCGGAAAATGCAACGGAGAAATGTGCACACCTTGACTTTCGGGGATATTGTGGGTATGATATGAAGAGTTAGACGATACGAATGGAGGAAAAGGAATGAAGCAGATAATAGAGCTCATTGAATTGGAAATTGCGAAAGCATTTGAACAGGCTGGATATGGAAAAGAACTTGCAAAAGTTACCATTTCTAACCGTCCGGATCTGTGTGAATATCAGTGCAACGGCGCTATGGCGGGAGCCAAGACTTATCATAAAGCACCAATCATGATTGCAGAAGATGTGGTAGCACATCTTCAGGGCAGTGACTGCTTTGCAAAAGCAGAGGCAGTTAAGCCGGGATTCATCAATCTGAATCTTAAGGAAGAATTTGTGGCCGATTACGTGAATCAGATGGCTGAGGATGATGATCTTGGACTGGAACAGGCAGAGAATCCGGAGATGATCGTGATCGATTATGGCGGACCTAATGTAGCGAAGCCGCTTCACGTAGGACATCTGCGTTCAGCAGTTATTGGTGAAAGTGTAAAGCGTATGTTCCGTAAGATGGGACATAAGGTGCTTGGCGATATTCATCTGGGTGACTGGGGATATCAGATGGGTCTGATCATTACTGAGCTTAAAAAGCGCAAACCTGAGCTGCCGTATTATGATGAGTCTTATACAGGAGATTATCCGGAAGAAGCACCATTTACCATCAGTGAGCTGGAAGAGATCTATCCGACAGCCAGCGGATATGCAAAAGAACATGAAGATTACCGTGAAGAAGCGCTTCATGCGACCTATCTGCTTCAGAATGGACATAGAGGATATCGTGCACTCTGGAATCATATTGTTAATATTTCTGTTGCCGATATTAAGAAGAATTATCAGAGACTGAATGTAGAGTTTGATCTCTGGAAGGGTGAGTCTGATGCGCAGAAGTATATTCCGGATATGTTGGAGCAGTTCAAGAAAGATGGATTCGCACGCTTAGATGATGGAGCCCTGGTTATCGATGTCAAAGAAGAGACTGATACCAAAGAGATTCCACCATGTCTGATCCAGAAATCGGACGGAGCATCACTGTACGGAACAACAGACCTTGCAACTTTGATCCAGAGAGAAGAAGATTACAAGCCGAACCGCGTAGTCTATCTTGCTGATAAACGTCAGGAGATGCATTTTACACAGGTATTCCGTGCCGCTAAGAAGACTGGTATTGTTCCAGCTTCAACAGAGCTTAAGTTTATCGGATTTGGTACGATGAACGGTAAAGACGGTAAGCCGTTTAAGACCAGAGAAGGTGGAGTTATGCGTCTGGAGAATCTGATTGCAGAGATTAATCAGAAAATGTATCAGAAGATCACAGATAACCGCACCATCGAGGGAGCGGAAGCTGAAGAAGCAGCACAGAAAGTGGGACTTGCTGCGCTGAAGTATGGTGATCTGTCTAATCAGGCAGGCAAGGATTATGTGTTTGATATCGACAGATTTACTTCGTTTGAAGGAAATACAGGACCGTATATTCTGTATACCATCGTTCGTATTAAATCAATTCTGAACAAATATAAAGAAAATGGTGGTGTGACGGAAGATATTCATTGCAATATTCCATCAGCAGACTGTGAAAAAGCACTTATGCTGGAAGTTGGCAAATATAATGCAGTGATGAAGACAGCCGCTATGGAGACTGCTCCGCACAAGATTTGTGCATACATTTATGATCTGGCCAATGTATTTAACCGTTTCTATCATGAGACCAAGATTCTTGCGGAAGAGGATGAGGCTAAGAAAGCAGGTTATATTGCACTGTTAACACTTACAAAGGAAGTGCTGGAGTCTTGTATTGATGTGCTGGGATTTGAAGCACCGGAGCGTATGTAAGAAAAAGGTAGGAGAAGATGATGGAAAATACTGTGAAATTGTTTTACGAAGATGCTTTTATGGCAGAGTTTGATGCAACAGTATTGTCCTGTGAACCATATAAAGACGGATACAAGGCGGTTCTTGACAGAACTGCCTTTTTTCCTGAGGGCGGCGGACAATATGGAGATACCGGATATCTTGATGAGATCCGGGTTACAGATACAAAAGAGAAAGATGGAGTGATATTCCATATAATAGATGCACCAATAGAAGCTGGAAAAAGTGCACATGGTAAACTGGATTGGGAGAAGCGGTTTGACCGGATGCAGCAGCATAGTGGTGAGCACATTGTGTCAGGAATTGTACATCACAGATTTGGATATAACAATGTGGGATTCCATCTGGCGGACGACTACTGTACGATGGACTTTAATGGACCAATCACAAAAGAACAGCTTCTTGAGATTGAGAATGAAGCCAATCAGGCAATATTCCAAAATTTTCCGGTAAATGTGCTGTATCCTGCAAAAGAAGAATTGCATGAACTGGATTATCGCAGCAAGATTGAGATTGAGGGACAGGTGCGCATTATTGAGATCCCGGGTGTGGATCTCTGCGCGTGCTGTGCACCGCATGTGGCATACACTGGACAGATTGGCCTGATCAAGCTGGTCGGCATGGCAAATTATAAAGGTGGAGAGCGCATTCATATGCTGAGTGGAGCAAGAGCACTTGCAGATTATCAGAGAAAACATCAGTCTGTAAAACAGATCAGTGCACTGCTGTGTGAGAAAGAAGAAAAGATAGCAGAAGGCGTGGAACGGCTGAAGACAGAACAGAGTGGTCTGAAACTGGAACTGGCATCTATGCAAAAAGAGCGGCTTCAGTATAAAGCAGCAGAAGTAGAGGTTGGTGACGGTGCGGTATGCGTTTTTGATGAGAAGCTTGTCGGGGATGACCTGAGAGAGATAGTGAATCTGTTGCTGGAAAGAGGTGCATCTGTGTGCGGCGCATTTGGTGGAACGGATCAGGATGGCTATCGATATGTAATCGGAAGCAAAACGGAAGATGTGAGACTGCTCAATCAGAAGTTGAAAGAAAAATTCGGTGCTCGCGGAGGTGGTAAACCGGAAATGGTTCAGGGAAGCCTCACAGGCACCGAAATGGAAATTAAAGCTTTATTTTAATTACATCTACATCAAAATTCCAGAGGAACTTGTCCAGATCTTTAAATGACAGAAATACGGTAGCTGTATTCTCCAAAGGATGGATACCGAGGCTCTTGCAACGGCTCAGGCTCTTGTCAATGAAGAATTCTACTGCATGATCAGTATCGTTCATCAGTCCAAAAGGAGATACACTGCCCTGTTTTAGTCCGAGATATTTTTCCAGACGTTCTTCAGAAGCAAAACTTAAAGTTCCTGCTCCAAGGGTACGACCCAGTGCTTTGAGATCAATCTTAGTCTTTTCATCAGCGGTCACTAAGAAGTGGCGCTTGCCTTTGGAATCGCGGAGAAACAGATTCTTACAGAGGGTTCCTTTTTCAGGTAGTCCGAGTCTGTCCATATCCTCCATGGTGTGAACAGGTTCATGCTCTACGACTTCATATTTAATACCAAGTTTGTCTAATGCGTCATATACGCGTTGCTTTTGATTTTCCATAACTGTATACTCCTTTACTGCCGTTTTATTTTATTATATTTCAGATGTCAGGGAATGTAAAGCAATGAAGAGTTTATAAATTTTTAATTGCACATTTGTGCTATGCGAAGTAGAATAAGAAGAGTTTGATAAAGATATTTATAAAAGAACAGCTTAGAAAGAGAGATACATTATGGATAATCAGAATAATCAACAGAGACCGGGGCATATGCCGCGCCTCAGTTATGGCCAGAGGTTCTGGCGCATATGGGGCCCTTTCATTATAGAATGGGGCATTCAGATTGCTGTTAGTATGGCGGCGGCAGTGGTAGTGATGTACCAGTATATGAATGCACATACGAAGGAAGTGGTGGCAGCATATGAGAATCAGACAGCTATGATGCAGTTTGCTACGAAATTAATGAATATGATGCAGAAATACACAACCATCATTAGTGGTGCAACAGCATTGGTTGTAATACCGGTGATGCTGTTTCTGTATCATCGTGACAGAAACCGTGAAAAATACTATGGAGTTGCAACGAATAAGAAAGCACCGCTTTGGAAATACGTGCTGGTAGTAGTATTTGCAGGAGGCGCAAGCCTGGCGCTGAATAATTTGATTTTGATCGGTAATCTGAGTGCATTGAGTGCTACGTATGAGACTACAGCTACATCAATGTACAGTGCGCCGTTTGCAGTACAGATTGTATGCCTTGCAATTTTATCACCGATTGCTGAAGAGTTGGTGTTTCGTGGCCTGATGTTCCGAAGAATGCGGGAAGATACTGGTGCGAAGCTAGCAATCATCTATACATCAGTAGTGTTTGGCATTTTTCACGGCAATTTTGTACAGATGTTATATGGATTCCTGATGGGACTGATGTTTGCATGGCTATGTGAAAAATACGGTTCCGTGCTTGCGCCGATTGTTGCCCATGTTACGGCGAATCTGCTTGCACTTTTTGCCACGAAGTATCAGATATTTGACCGCATGATGGCAGATATTCGTGTGATCGGTATCGTTACGGTAGGAGCGGCAACAATTGCGGCAATTATTTATTTGCAGATCAAGCAGATTGATGAAAAACCGACGGGATATAGTGAGAACAAAGAAATATCTTAATAAAAATGTTACAAAAGTATTACAAAACACGAAATATACATTGAAATGACCTGCAAAATGTAGTATGCTATAAAAGTATAGTAGGGGTAATTTAAGTATAAGAACAGAATAAGAGGGATAGATATGAAGAATAGAATTGTACAGGCGTTGTTAACCGCGTTGTTGATCAGTTCCATGATCGTGTCACCTGTTTTTGCTACTACATTGGAAGATATGCAAAAGAACAAAGATCAGGCAGAGACGGAAGCTGGTTCTCTTCAGGAACAGTTGACACAGACTCTGGATAAAATTGATACACTTGAAGCTGATCTGGATAAGAAGCAGGAAGAGGTTGAAAAGGCGGGAGATGATTTAGAGGAAGCTGCTGCAAAGCAGACTGAGCAGTATGAGTCAATGAAGCTTCGTATTAAGTATATGTACGAAGAGGGGAATAGCAGTCTGCTTGAGACATTATTTTCATCCACCAGTTTTACAGATCTTTTGAATAAAGCAGAATATGTGGCAGAAGTACATTCCTATGACAGGGATAAGCTCAGTGAATACGAGGCAACCACCAAGCAGGTCGAGACGATGAAGAATGATCTGCAGGATGAATATGAGCAGATGCAGACGATGCAGACTGAGTTGGAGGGCGAGAAAGCCTCTCTTACAGCTACACTGGAAGATAAGCAGTCTGAGATCGCACAGTTGGATCAGAGTATTCAGGATGCGATAGCTGCAAGACAGGAAGCTGAGCGGAAAGCGCAGGAAGAAGCTGCGCAGGCAGCAGCGGCTGCTCCGAATACACAGACGAATACGACTCAGAATAATACACAGCAGAGTAATAATAATTCGAACAGCAATAGTAATTCAGGTAATTCGAATTCGAATTCCAATAATAATTCCGGCAACAGTGGAAATAATAGTTCCAACAATTCATCGTCTAATAACAGCAGTTATGTGCCGCCACAGGGAAGAGACGGAGCAGCAGTAGTGGCGTATGCAAGGCAGTTTATCGGTAATCCGTATGTATACGGCGGTAACAGCCTGACGAATGGAATTGACTGTTCCGGATTCACTCAGCAGATCTATGCAGCATTTGGAGTATCACTTCCAAGAGTAGATTCCGAACAGGCATTGTGTGGTGTAGAGATTCCGTTATCGCAGGCAAAGGCGGGAGACCTTCTGTGTTATTACGGTCATGTTGGTATATATAACGGATCAGGCGGTATTATCCATGCCTCTTCACCAGGTGTAGGTATTGTAGAATTTTCTAACTGCCAGTATCGTACGTTGAGGTGTGTTCGAAGAGTGCTGTAAGACAGATATAGGAATAGTGAAAATTAACAAATGCAGAATGTTGCATAAAAGTTGCGTAAATGCAGAAAATACCTTGCATTTACGCATTTTTTATGATAAAATTCAAAGGTCGCAAAAAAACACGCGCAACGATACCTGTGAAGGTGCCTAAGTTTTCGAAAAAAACCGGTTTCATAGGACATGAGAGGCGCGGAAGTAAAAAACCAAATGGAGGAAAGAAACATGAGCGTTATTT
>ERZ773103.512-NODE-512-length-43937-cov-7.877353_pt1 | contig 43937 bp, 39 predicted proteins | sample MGYA00511118_ERZ773103 | MGnify/ENA primary metagenome ERZ773103 (study PRJEB29015, sample SAMEA2737821) | human gut metagenome | biome: human gut; feature: human-associated habitat; material: faeces | place: China | collected 2012 ... | reverse complement strand
TGCAATCCTGCCGGAGGCTATATCAGCTGGGGGATTGACTCCCAGCTGATATATTAAAAATCTTTATCCATGATTCTCTGGCATCATTATATTATTCTTCGCTTGTTAATTCCACCATTTTTATTTTTTGGTGACTGCCTGTTTGAAAATTGAATGACCCGCATCATGAGCGAAAGGATTTAAGCACAAATTTAATGCGTTTAAGCTATCAATATGTTATGGTATATTCAAGGAAGAGGTGTGAACATGACATTCAATCAATTATTGTATTTTCAAACTGTCTCAGAATATGAGAACTATCATAAGGCTGCAGAGAAGCTCTATCTTTCGCAGCCATCCTTGAGCAGAGCCATTTCCTCGCTCGAGAAAGAGCTTGGCGTGATGCTGTTTGAAAAGCAGGGACGGGGAATTGTGCTTACTAAGGCCGGCAGACTGTTTCAAGAATATACGGACCGTATTTTATCCGAATGCGAAGTTGCTAAAACTAAAATGAACGAGATTGCATCCGGTAATGGCTACATTGATATCGGATACATCTTCCCACTTGCCAGTCACTACATCCCTCATAAAGTTCGAAAGTTCCTTAATATAGAAGAAAATGCAAAGGTATCGTTCAACTTTTACCAGAATCACAGCCCTGCCATCGCTCAGAAAGTAAAAATGGGAGAACTGGATCTGGGATTCGGTGCTTTTATAGATAATGATGATGAGTTGGCGTTTTATCCATTGCAGAAACAAAAAATGGTAATCATTACTCCGAACGAACATGAATTGAACCAGTATGATGATGTTGCAATCCAGGAACTGATGAATTACCCCATAATCGGCTACGACAAGGATTCCGGTCCCGGAAGATATTCCAAACGTTTATACCGAAGACTGGGTATGAAACCGAATATCATCGTAACATGTCCGGACGAGCACTCTATTATGGCTCTCGTAAAAGAAGGATTTGGAATTGCACTGGTACCGAAAGTTGATTCACTGGATGAAGCATCTATTCATATTCATTCTATTAAAGATATGGATCTTTTTTACCGCCATTACATGTTCTGGATGCGGGATCGCTATCAATTACCGGCGGTACAGCGGTTCATTGAATTTATAAAGAAAGAATCTGAAGATTAATTGATAGTTTAAACGCATCATTTCTGCCATTAATTAGTATTTGTGGTTATTGTTAAAATGAAGTATGATAATTTTGTCACAAACAAAGAGTCCCATATAAACCATATATTTAAAGTAAGGAGATACACTTCATGAAAACAAAATACCCAAATATTTTTGAACCATTGACCGTAAAGCGTACAACCATTCGCAACCGTATTGCAATGACACCAATGGGAACAAATTATGGTGAAGCAAACGGAGAAATGAGCAACCGTCATATGAATTATTATTCACTTCGTGCAAAGGGTGGAGTTGGTCTTATCATATTAGAAAATGCAAACGTAGAATATCCGGTTGGATCAAATGGTACAAGCCAGATCCGTATTGATCATGACAGTTATATGCCGCGTTATTATCAGCTGGTAGAAAGTCTTCATAAGGATGGAGCAACTGTTGCAATTCAGATCAACCATGCAGGTGCATCCGCATCTTCAGCAAGAACCGGAGTGGAAACTGTTTCTTCTTCTAATGTTCCAACAAAAGCCGGCGGAGAGATTCCTCGCCCGATGACAAAAGAAGAAATCTTGACAACCGTTAAGAAATATGCAGAAGCAGCAAGGCGTATTCAGGCAATCGGATTCGATGCAATCGAAATTCACTGCGGACATTCTTACCTGATGAGCCAGTTTATTTCTCCATACTATAACAAGAGAACAGATGAGTTCGGTGGATCTGTAGAAAATCGTCTTCGTTTTCCTCGTATGATCCTTGAGGCAGTAAGAAAAGAAGTCGGACCTTGGTTCCCGATCATCGTTCGTGTTTCTGCCGAAGAACGAGTACCTGGCGGAAATACACTGGAGGATACATTAGAGTATCTTGAATATCTTGATGAGTTCGTAGATATGTACGATGTATCATGCGGATTGAATCCATCACTTCAGTATCAGATTGATTCAAACTTCCTTCCAGATGGATGGCGTTCCTACATGTCAAGAGCTGTAAAAGATAAATTCGGCAAACCTGTAATCAACACCGGAAACTACCGTGATCCTAAAATTGTAGAAAAAGTACTCGAGAGCGGTGATGTAGATATCGTCGGAATGGGACGTGGTCTTATTGCTGAACCAAACTGGGTAAAGAAAGTACAGTCAGGTGAAGAAGATATGCTCCGTAAGTGTATCTCTTGTAATGTCGGATGTGCTGGCAACCGTATCGGAGTGAACCGTCCGATCCGCTGTACCGTAAACCCGGCCGTTCCGGAAGGAGACATTTATAAAAAACTGAAAGTTAATAAAAACTGTAATGTAGTAGTCATCGGAGCAGGTACAGCAGGTATGGAAGCTGCCTGTACAGCCGCTGAAGTCGGATGTAATGTCTTCCTTCTTGAAAAGAAAGATCATATCGGCGGCCTTTCCTCCTTCATTTCCAACTTGCCTAGCAAGACACGTATGAAAGATTTTCCGAAATATCTGGAAAACCGTGCATCCAAGCTGGATAACTTATATACATTCCTGAACACAGAGGCCAATGTTGAGCTGATCAAGAAGTTCAAACCAAACATCATTGTAAATGCAACAGGTTCTGTTCCGCTTGTTCCACCGATAAAAGGTCTGAAAGAAAACCTGGAAGCAGGAAATGTCAGTACCATCTTCGACATGATCAATAATGTAAATGACGGTAAATATCCTGATGACGTCTGCAACGGAAAGAAAGTCGTAGTAATCGGTGGTGGATCTGTTGGTCTTGACGTAATTGAATATTTTGCACCACGTGGAGCAGAATGTACAATCGTTGATATACTGCCACAGATTGGTATGCTCGCCGATCCTATCACAAAATGCTCTATGCGTGAAACGCACGACAAATATGGCGTAAAAGAATATGTGGATACAGCTCTTCAGGAGGTAAAGGAAAATTCATTTGTTGTAAAACTTCCAAACGGAGAAATTACAGAGCTTGCATTTGACCTTGGATTCAACTGCCTTGGTATGAAAGCAAACAATCCACTGCTTCCGGAGCTGAAAGAAGCATTCGATGATACAGATGTAGCCATCTATCAGGTAGGAGATTCTGTACGTGCCCGTCGTATTATGGAAGGTACCATGGACGGACGTGCCGTACTGAATGTACTGGAAGCACACGGATATCTTGACCTTGATGAAATCAAATAATTATCTGTGATGCTGTTCCGGACACGGATTGCCCCTAAGCAGACAACGTACCCCGTCTGCTTAGGGGTTATTTTATTCCAAATAAATGCTATAAAAAGGACTGCACACTATTTTCGTGTACAGTCCTGTATCATTCGCACTTATTTTCTTATTTGGAACTTGAATCTGATGAAGATGATGAATCAGACTTCTTATCACTCTTTACCTGAATACAATTCTCTGCCAGGAAGTCTTTTACTTTATTAGTGATCACGATATTCTTAAGTGTATCTTCGCTTGCGATCTCTTTCAATGCATCAACATCTTCGTATCCGTACTGCTCTGCCAGCTTCTTATACTCTTTGTTCAGTTCCTTCTTGCTTGGTGTCAGCTTTTCTTTATCAGCGATTGCCTGTGCTACCAGTCTCTGCTTTACCGTCTCTTTGGCTGCATCTTTGACCTGCTTATTGAAGTCATCCTCTGACATGCTGTAATACTGTGCCAGGAAGTCTTCAAATGCCAGTCCGTAGGAATCTGCAGCATTCTGATACTGCTCTTTGATCTGATTCTCAATATCCTCTACGTCTCCGTCCGGATATTTCTTAACTTCAGCCTTCTCAAGTACTGCATTCCATGCCTCATCCTGAAGCTGTGTATCATAGTCTGTCGTGCTGCTCTCAGTAAGCTGCTTTTTAATCTCTTTCTTATACTCTTTGACCGTCTTAGACTTCTCAGATACTTCCTGTACGAACTCATCGTTCAGTTCCGGAAGCTGCGTCTCACCATTAATGTAATTAACTGTAATGGTAAATGTAACATCCTTTCCTGCCAGATCCGGATTATTGCTGTAATCATCCGGGAACTTGCCATTCCAGTCAAATGTCTCACCTGGTGTGTGACCGATAATAGAATCCTCAAATCCATCGATAAAAGAACCTGATCCGATCTTAAGATCATATCCTTCAGAACTTCCTCCGTCAAATGCTTCTCCATTCATCTTACCTACAAAGTCAATATTAACCGTATCTCCGGCGATAACACCTCGGTCTGTGATCTGCTCGGAAGTAGCATACTGATTGCGAACTGCCTCAATGTAATTATTGACATCATCATCTGTCACTTCAGCCGGCTCTTCCACGTCGTCTACTTCGATACCTTTATATCCACCTACTGTTACGTAATCATTGGATGCGTCATTGCTGGAACATCCTGACAAAAGCATAGATGCTGCAAGCGTTCCTGCAACTAACATTGCTAATTTCTTTTTCATAAATACACCTCGTACTTTCTTTCATCAAACGCTCTTAAGTATATCACATTTAACTTTTCAAAAAAACCTTTTTCACAGAATCTTTATAAAACCGGCGACAGCAGCCTTGATACCTGTTCCTTGATCCGGATCACCATGCCACGGTTCCGGTACATCTTGCGTGTAACCAGCGTGGACTTCTCCATATCATTATGAAATGCCTGTTCCAGCTGTCTGGTCACTCTGGCACTATAGATTACCGCGTTAACCTCAAAGTTCAGTGCAAAGCTTCGAATATCCATATTCGCAGTGCCCATACAGGTCACCTGTCCATCCACGCACAGACACTTGGCGTGCAGGAATCCATTATCATAAGTATAGCATTTGGCACCTGCTTCTATCATCTCCCCAAGATAAGAGTACGTTGCCCAGTATACAAATGGATGATCCGGCTTGCATGGTATCATGATTCTCACATCTACACCTGACTTGGCCGCGATCTTAAGTGCATCCAGAATATCGGTATCCGGTATAAAATATGGTGTCTGAATACAGATGCTTTTCTTTGCCAGGTGGATCAGATGCAGGTAATTATCGCGGATCTCCTGGCTGTGAGAGTCCGGTCCACTGGATATGATCTGCACCGGCTCCCTGCCGTTGCGTTCAAAGTGCGGTGTCTCAAACAGGCGGTCATCCAGGAAAAGGTTCTCTGATGCCGCATAGTTCCAGTCCAGAATAAAACGAATGGCAAGCGACAGTACTGCGGAGCCTTCCAGGCAGATATGTGTATCTCTCCAATAACCGAATTTCGGATCTCTGCCCAGATATTCCCTGCCGATATTGAATCCTCCAACAAAACCAATCCGCCCATCAATCACTGCAATTTTACGATGATTACGGTAATTTACACGGAGCTGCAATTTACCAAGTACTGCCGGAAAGAACTCTGCCACATGGATGCCTTCTGCTTCCAGCCGTTCCCAGTCCTTATTATGCATGGTGCGACACCCCATACTATCAAACAGCACACGTACCTCTACGCCCTGTCTCGCCTTACGGATCAGCACTTCCTCAATCTGCTTCCACAATTCATCCCTCTTGATAATATAATATTGCAGATGAATATAACTTCTGGCGTGTTCCATTTCCCAGAGAAGTGCTTTGAACTTCTCCTTACCATCTGTGTAAATACGAATGTCATTATTATCTGTAAGCACCGCCTCACAGGCATTCAAGTTGTATAGCATCAACTGCCTGTACCTGTCAAGCTCGGGATCTCTGAACCTGAGTTCCCGCCGATAGATGGATTCTCCCTGCTTGCGGACGGCATATTTAACCTGACCTTCAATCTCCTTCATTCGAAACATTCGATCTTTATGAAAATTCTGTCCCAACACCAGGTACAGGATAAATCCGAGACCCGGAATAAAATAAAGCACCAGAAGCCACGTCCATACAGTCGTCGGATTGCGCCTCTGGAAGAAAATAATCAATATAGACAGTATAATATTAATAATCAGCAGATGATCCATAATCCACCAGAATGACAGGTGGATTCCATCCATCAAAAGCTCTATCATATCTTCACCTCTGCACTCTCAGAACTTATTCCTCTGATAATGCTTCATTATACAATGGTTCTTTTATAAAAGTAACCCCCTAATCATGTAAATTGCTTGCGTTAAGAGAAAAACGATGTTAGAATATGTATTGATTCAGTCGAGACAGGTATATTCTGTTTCACCACAGATCAGAATACATATTTAGGAGGGTTCCCGTGAGTAAAGGTACAATCATTTTATTAATCATATTAGCAATCGTTCTCGTTGCATTGGGTCTTCTGTACTACTTCGGCAATCGTATGCAGAAAAAGCAAGAAGCACAACAGGAGCAGTTAGCCGCAGCAGCACAGCAGGTCAGTCTTCTGGTCATTGATAAGAAGAAGATGAAGCTGAAAGATGCCGGTTTCCCACAGATCATCGTTGACAACACACCAAAGTACCTGAGACGTTCCAAGGTGCCGGTTGTTAAGGCTAAGATCGGTCCGAGAATCATGACCATGATGTGCGACACACAGATCTATGATCTGATCCCGGTTAAGAAGGAAGTCAAAGCTACTGTAAGCGGTATCTATATCACAGGCGTAAGAGGTATCCGTGGTTCACTTGAGACGCCACAGAAGAAAAAAGGCTTCTTCGCAAGACTTCGTAACAAATAATTTCATAATGACATTTAAAAAGAGAAGGTTTTTGCGAACCTTCTCTTTTATATTTTAATTCAGATATGACTTATCCGTCACACTGGATCCCGGAAGCGGGAAACCATTGTCGAAATACTCATCATTTTCGCCCAGTTCTCTCTCAGATAACAGTTCCGTAGATACCTTACCATTATTTAATGTGATACGGCTGATCATCTCATATCCCATATGACCCTGAAGCTGCAGAATGGAATTGCCACTTCCTCCTTTCGCATCTTCATAGAACATGGTGTGTCCACCTGGTATCGTATCCAGATACACGGCAGCTCCGTTCTCGATTGTATAGATATAATACTGATAATCTGCCTCACAGGTTCCTTCCTGCAGCAGAAGTTCTTTTACACCGTCATTGTCAATATCATAGATATAATAATAATTGTATTCTCCATATGCGGCATTCACCTCATCCAGCAGTCCGCCATACAACGTATAGTAATCCGGCGCACTGTTCTGTGACGGCGTCTGCGCTGTAGATGAATCATCTTCCAACGTGTCATCAGATATGTACTGCGGCTGCATATCACCGTATTTAATCTCCAGCTTTACCTTGCCAAGAGCTGACACATCTCCGGTGTCAAAATATGCATAAGGATCTCCACCTTCATTTTCTCCGTGAATACGGAGTAATGTATGGTCTGCCTGATCCATAAAGCGGAACACCGGCATATTATCGCTTCGTATCCAATCTGCATCCTTAGGAAGTCCGATCTGTTCCAACAGATCTGCCATCTGATTTGCCACATCCGCTTCACCGGACCACTCTGAGCCTGCAATCGGATTCTCCTGTCCGGCCTGTACCTGGAATGTTCCATCCGTATAGGTAAGTACAAACGACTTGATCAGCGTTCCATTTGCATACATATAGACATCATTGACACAACTGCCACAGATATAGATCGTGTCGTCACTCTTCTTCAGGAAAATGCCATCATCCTCCTTGTCTCCATACCCAAGCACCGGAATAAGTCCTTCATAGGTTGCCTGAAGCTTCAGTTCCCCATCTTCCATCTCGTACATCTGCAGGTCAACTTCATTGCGCACAATGCTGTCATCATAGTCCTGAGAGAACTCCTTTGCATTATCCAGCGTCAATACCAGCAGTTCTTCCTCGCCGTCATTATCATAGTCTGCTATATACCAGTTCAGTACACCCTTCAGATCATGCAGTGATTCTACCCAGATCACACCAGCTGCATTCTTCTTATACTCACAGGTAAGATCATCCGAAGCATCGCAGCTGCCTTCCTCTTTCTTCAATGTCTTTTCCGGATATGTATAGATCTGGTAACGGGTCTCTACCGCCTTAATCTCACTTTTATCCACATATTTGACCGCTTTTTCCAGTACTTTCTGTGCCTCTTCCGGCTTATCCTGTATAATATACAGATCAGCAAGTCCCAGATACGGCTTACTCTTCTCCGGTTTCAGCTTGATCGCATCCAGATATTCCTTTTTTGCCTTGGAATAATCAAGATCCTTCATGCTTTTTTCAGCCTTAACAAGCTTACCTTCGTACTCTTTCTTATCGGACTGTTTTTTCACCACTACAATCGCCACAACAGCAATGATAAATAAAATCAGAATAATTAACACAATCCATGGCCATTTTTTCTTTTTCTTCTTCGGAGGATGCTTCACATCCGATGGCTTCTTTTCTTTTCCTGATGGTGGTATCACCGGAATCTCATCCTCCACCACCGATGTACCGCATTTGGGGCAGAACTTTCCGTCATCCGGAATCTGCTCCCCACATTTCGTACAAAACATAGCTTCACCTTCTTTCTATCCCACACTTCGGATATTCACCTTTAACTGACATTCCGATACTGCTTCTTCATTTACATCCAGTCCATAGGAAATCTCGACATCTATGTTCTCTTCTTCCACATGAACCTGAATATCTCTCGTATGGATACCTACCAGCACCTCACCGTATGGTGTCTGGTAATTCGTCATATTCATCTTGTCCTTCTCGAATACCATCCTGCTTCCGCTGCGACCGTTTTTTGTAACCTCAAACATGCTGTCACCGGTAATCTTTACCGTATTACGGATAGACCCCGGCATCCCCTCTACGATCTCATCATAAATCACATAATGTTTGCCATTCTTCAGATAATACGTAGCCGGAGTGATGACTTCGATCGGTTCTGCTTCTTCTCCATCGGCATTCCAGTCTCCATAATGCAGACCTGTAATACTGATCAGTACATCCTTTTTCATACCTGTTCACCTGATACTTTCTCTAATAGTCCTCGATATTAATCTGCCGGATCGTTCCCACATCATATGGTAATACGGAATTGGCAAATTGCTTGAATTTCTCTGCCGCATCACTGACATAGAACTCGTACTTGTTAAATTCGTTTACGCCGCGACTGATACCGCATTCTTCCAGAATCTTCTTCAGATCCATAGCTGTCTCATACGCCGGATTCACAATGTGTACCCGATCTCCCATATAACGCATGATTGCTGACCGCAATAACGGGTAATGGGTACATCCAAGAATCATGGTATCCACTTCCGAATCGCGGATCTCACGCAGATAAATATCAATTACTTCTTCGGTAACATGATGCTTGGCAAATCCTTCTTCCACTAATGGCACGAATAGCGGACATGCTTTACCGACTACTTCTGCCTCCGGATCCATTTCCTTAATAATTCTTGTGTACATATTACTGCGGATCGTGCCCTCTGTTCCGATTACACCGATCTTTTTATTTCTCGTCTCTTTGACCGCTGCCCGTGCTCCCGGCTCGATCACGCCAATGATCGGGGTATCGCATTCCTTCTGCACGGCTTCCAATGCCTGTGCTGTCGCCGTATTACATGCGATGACGATTGCTTTTACTTTTTTCGTCTGCAGGAAACGAATGATCTGCTTTGCAAAACGGATGATCGACTCCTTTGACTTACTTCCATAAGGCAGCCTTGCCGTATCTCCAAAATACACGATATTCTCATCCGGAAGCTGACGCATGATCTCCCTCGCTACCGTCAGTCCTCCGACGCCGGAATCAAAGACTCCGATCGGTGCTTTTCTTAATTCTTCTGTATTCACAGTACCCCCTACCTTTCAATAGACTTTTCCACAACTCTAATCCGGTCTTCTCCATAATAGTTCTTCAGCTTCACGATCAGTGCCGGTTCCGCGCACACATTACGTCCTGCCGAAAGCCGCTTGATCGCACGCTCTTTCTTACAGTAAATAACCACTGTATCATTGCCCTCACTCTCTCCAAGCATATCAAAGAGATGTGGTTCATCTTCCCCATATTCCAGCTTGTCTCCGTACTGGATCCACAACTCTCTCTTTGTCTGTTCAAACGGAATGATCGTCTCGCAGATCAATTTGCTCGGCGCATCATCTTCTTCAGACACACGACCTTTTACAAAAACCTTACTGTCCTCGTTCAGATAATTCTGATTGCGCTCATAGTCTCTCGGAAATACCACAACTTCTACCGTTCCCATTAGATCTTCGATGGTCAGGAACGCCATGGTCTTGTTATTCCTTGTATATTTGATCGTCTTATTGGTAATCATACCACCAACGATTTCCTTCGCTCCGTCACGAACCCTTGACCTTCCGGTCTCGTCATCAATCTGGAAGTCCAGCGTTGTTCTGGAAATGCTCTTTTTCCACTTCTCTTCGTAATCCTCTAACGGATGTCCGGTCAGATAAACTCCAAGTACTTCTTTCTCGAACGCAAGCTTATTCTCTTTCTCGTACTCTCCCACTTTCGGAAGCGGAATCTCGAATTCTTTCTTCTGCTCATCATCCACCAGATCAAACAGTGACATCTGCCCGGTCATGGAATATTTCCGCTCCTGATTGACCTGATCCATGATCTGAATGTAGATCATCATGAACTGCTTACGGGTGCCGCCCAGGCTGTCAAATACGCCCGCCTTGATAAAGTTCTCAATCGTACGCTTATTGACTTCCCTGCCACCCATGCGCTCGATAAAGTCCTTCAGGTGCTTAAACTCACCGCGCTCTTTCCGCTCTTCAATGATTGCCTGGATCACCGGTCGTCCCACGCTCTTAATTGCAGTCAGACCAAAACGGATATTGCCGTTCTCTACCGAAAATGTTCCCACACTTTTATTAATATCCGGCGGCAGGATCTGGATGCCCATCTGGCGGCAGCTATAGATATACTCAGCCACCTTACCGGAATTATCTATGACTGAAGTCAGCAGTGCTGCCATAAATTCTACCGGATAGTAGTATTTCAAATATGCAGTCTGATAAGATACCACTGCATACGCCGCTGCATGCGACTTGTTAAATGCGTACTTTGCAAAGTCGATCATCTCATCATAGATTTTATTCGCTGTTGCTTCATCGATACCATTCTTAATGCAGCCCGGTACGCCTTCTTCCTCATTGCCGTATACAAAGTTCTGACGCTCCCGCTGCATAACCTCGCCCTTTTTCTTGGACATAGCACGGCGCAGCAGATCGCTTCGTCCCAGTGTATAGCCCGCCAGATCACGCACGATCTGCATAACCTGTTCCTGGTAGACGATACATCCGTAAGTCGGTTCCAGGATCGATTCCAGCTGCGGACAATCGTAGATGATATCATCTCTGTTATTCTTACCTTTAATGTACTGCGGGATAAAGTCCATCGGTCCCGGACGATACAACGCGATACCCGCGATAATATCCTCCAGGCTGTAAGGCTTCAGTTCCTTCATGAAACTCTTCATGCCCGCACTTTCAAGCTGGAAGATACCGTCTGTCTTACCTGTTCCGATATAATCCAGTACCTTTTTATCATCATAATCGATCTGGTTCAGATCCAGTGCCTTTCCTGTATCCTTCCCGATCATCTCCACTGCATCACGGATCACCGTCAGGTTGCGGAGTCCCAGAAAGTCCATTTTCAGAAGTCCCAGTTCCTCCAGTGTCGTCATGGTAAACTGCGTTACCACTGCACCGTCTGATCCCAAAGACAACGGCACGTATTCATCCACCGACTTCTGACTGATCACGACGCCCGCCGCATGCATGGACGTATGTCTCGGAAGACCTTCCAGACGTTTGGACATATCCACAAGTTCCTGGACCTGCTCGTCTTCCTGATACAGCTTGCGGAACTCTCCATTGGCCGCAAGTGCCTTATCCAGTGTGATATTTAACTCCTGTGGCACCATTTTCGCAATACTGTCCACGAACGCATATGGAAGATCCATCACACGTCCCACATCACGGATCACGCCACGTGCTGCCAGCGTACCAAAGGTTACGATCTGCACCACACAGTCGGCACCGTATTTACGGCTGACATACTCGATCATCGCCTGTCTGCCCTCTGGTTCAAAGTCCACGTCAATATCAGGCATGGATACACGCTCCGGATTCAGGAACCGCTCAAAGAGCAGCTGATACCGGATCGGATCGATGGTCGTGATCCCCAGACAGTAAGAGACAAGACTTCCGGCAGCGGAGCCACGCCCCGGTCCTACCATGATGCCATGATCCTTTGCATATTTGATAAAATCCCACACGATCAGGAAATAATCCACATATCCCATGGTCTTAATAACCGATAATTCATAATCCAGCCTTGTCGTCAGTTCTTCTGACACCGGCTGATAGCGCTCCGCCAGTCCTTCATGGCAGAGCTTATTCAGGTACTCCCAGGATGTCCAGCCGTCCGGCACGTCATATTTCGGAAGCTTTGTCACACCGAATTCAATCTCCACCTGACAACGGTCTGCGATCTTCTGAGTATTTTCGAGTGCTTCCAGCGCATATGGAAACAGCGCCTTCATCTCTTCTTCGGACTTAATGTAATACTGTCCGCCCTCGTAACGCATACGGTCTTCGTCTGCCAGTTTCTTACCGGTCTGCAGACACAGCAGAATGTCGTGCGGCTTCACATCATCCGCATACGTATAATGCACGTCATTCGTTGCAACCAGCGGAATCCCTGTCTCCCTGCTCATGCGCAGCAAACCCTGATTCACCAGTTGCTGCTCCGCAATTCCATGATCCTGAAGCTCCAGAAAGAAATTCCCCTTTCCGAAAATGTGCTCGTATCTCAGTGCTGCTTCTTTACCCTCTTCGTAGAGTCCGCGCGCCACGTATCTCTGCACTTCTCCTGCCAGACACGCACTCAGCGCAATAATGCCCTCGTGAAACTCTTCCAGCACCTCCAGGTCTACTCTTGGCTTGTAATAATAGCCCTCGGTAAATCCCCGGGACACGATTTTCATCAGATTGTGATAGCCTGTGTCATTCTCTGCCAGCAGCACCAGGTGATAATAGCGATCTTCATTGCCCTGTCCCGGCTCTTTGCTGAATCTGGAGCCCGGTGCCACATAGACCTCGCTTCCAAGAACCGGATGAATCCCTGCTGCCTTCGCCGCACGGTAGAAATCAATCACTCCATACATCACACCATGGTCTGTGATCGCCACACTGTTCATGCCAAGTTCTTTTACTCGTGCTACACATTCTTTAATTTTATTGGAACCGTCCAGCAGACTGTACTCTGTATGGACATGTAAATGTGCAAATGCCATTCCATTTTCCTGCTTTCTTCTGTGTCGGCTTGTGCCTTATTTTGCCCGGATGCCATCCGGTGTAATCTCGATCTTACCTGCCTTCAGCAGTCTTCCTACTGCGCGCTTAAACGCATTTCTGCTGAGTCCGGTCTCACGCTTGATCGTCTCCGCATCTGCCTTATCCGTAAATGGATATCCACCTCCACGGCTGTTCATATCCTTCAGGATCTTCTCCGCATCGACATCCATCTGGATAAATGCTTTCTCACGGACACTGAGATCCAGCTTACCATCTGACTTCACACCTGCTACTCTCGCTTCTACACGCTCACCCACATGGAATTTACCATAGGCTTCACGCTTCGGGATCAGTGCGCAATACTGGTCATCTACTGCTACAAACCATCCGAAATTATCACTATGTTCGTAAATGATGCCCTGCACCTTGTCATCTTTCTTATAAGGAGAGTCCTTGCGCAGCATCTCATATACCTTCATAGTTGCACAGAGTCTGCCGGACTTGTCCACATAGAGTCCGACCAGACACTCCTCTCCCTTTTTCAGCTTTGCCGTCTGCTCGCGGAATGGGAGCAGCAAATCCTTCTCCAGTCCCCAGTCTAAGAACGCACCGATGCGTCCGGTATCTGCTACCGTAAGTGCTTTCACTTCACCTAATGTGATCTTCGGCTCTGCTGTCGTCGCGATCAGTCTGTCCTGTGAATCCTTATAGATAAATACTTCTATCGGATCACCGATCTCGATGCCTTCCGGCACCTGTTTGCCCGGAAGCAGCACCTTATCATCATCGGTTCCCAGATATACACCAAATTCTACTTTTTTTACTACCATTAAGGTAACTCGTTTTCCAAGATTCTGTTCTATCGTCATTCTTTATTCTCCTGTAAATTCTACTACGGCATAGATGTGTCCTTCCGGATCACACAGTTCTACTACCGTACGGTTATCTTCTTCTGCCACCCTCGGCAGGATACTGTCATTATACACTGCTGAGTGCTTATACTCCACACGAACCTGATGAACGTTCAGTTCTTTCTCTACAGCTTCCAGCGCCATCTGTACATACTGACAGTTATTCACATGTTCATTCGTATCAATGTGATACTTGCGCACTTTGAATGTCTCTCCGTCTGTCATCTTTTCCGGCAGACGAATCTTGCGTGGCTCATAATGCATCTCAAGCGGCGCTTCCATCCCATATGCATCAATCTCATCCTGTCCCGGCTTAACTGGGCGACCTTTTTGCTTATCCATAAATGTCCATACCGAATTGGCATAAGCCACAGCCTGACCAGACTCATCCACCATCTGGAAATTACGCTCTGCCAGAATTCCTTTGAAACTGGTGGCCCATGTGCTCACCTTTACCCGTTCTCCGATCTTTGGGTAACGCTCGACTACGACCTGCCAGTAAGACAGTACCCATGCCTTTCCTTCTGTCTGAAAACGTTCTACGCCATAACCGATGTCTTCTGACTGAAAGGTACTGCAATCCTGAAAATAATTGATAATTCCCGGCAGTGTGATCGTCCGGTGATGATCGATCTCGCTGTATCTGATCCTGCTGTCAAATGTATAATACACGTTATCTGTCTCCTTCGTATCCTCCGAAAAAGAACCATTTGATCCGAAAGTCGGATGTACAGGTTACCATCTCATAGGCATCCTCATCAACCAGTGTCCTGAGTTCCTGCATGTCCTTCTTATCCGCTTCCACATGCACCGCATCCGTAAAGCAGAGCCCCGGATACAGGCAACACCACCAGTTGTGACCTTCCCCGCTACCAATCCGTATGCGCAGTGCTTCGTATTCACCTTCCGGAAATGTAAGTGTTCCGTAGGTTTTCTCCGGAAATTCATCTCTCGTAAGCTCTGCCGTAACCGTATCTGAACTTCCTGCCCGTCGTACTGTCTCCTGTGCCAGCTCCTTAATCTCCGTAAGATGCTCCCCGATAAATACTTCCATTTCTTTCCTGTCTGCATCCTCCGGCCGGTTCTCATGCAGCCATGCCACAACTTCTTCCTTTACCTGCATCTTGATCTGCTGGTCTCGCAGACTGTCGCTGTCTGCCAGTACATGAAGTCTCAGAACCTGTCCCGCCAGGCTTTCTGTGGCGGCTTCTGTCCTCGCTTCCACCAGCATACCGCGCTGCCACACAAGCCATGCAGTCAGCATCATAGCCATGAAAACTGCAAAGATCAGACAACCGCTCTGCATGATTCTTTCTCGCTCTTTCTGTTGTTTTCTATAATTGTTATAATAGTGTTCCATTATGTACACACTCCCTTCTGTCAGGAGTATATACATATTGTTCCGTCTTTAATCGCGCCCGCTCTTTTTATTGCGGATAAATTCTGCAATCGCCTTTTCCTGATTATCAATGTGCCTGCAAATAATGTCCTTTGCCTGTGCCTTGTCATGTTTTATTACTGCCTGGATCAGGAACTCATGCTCTTCAAGGAGCTGCTCGTACACTTCGTTATTCTTCAGATATTCTACCCGGTAACGGTACATCTGCTCCCGCAGATTATTCAGAATCTGGATCAGTTTCTGATTATCTGTCGCCATATTAATCGCATCATGAAATGCCACATCTGCCTCTGCAATTCTTGTTACATCATCTCCGCTCAGACTCTCTTTAAATACCTGTGCCGCCTGTTTCATCTCCTCAATCTGCGCCTGTGTAGCATGTTCACATGCAAGCTTCACAGACAGTTCTTCCAGTGCCTCTCTCACTTCCAGCACATCCCGCAGATTCTGTTCTGTAATCTCTGCCACCTCAGCTCCCCTTCTCGGGATCATCAGTACCAGACCTTCCAGCTCAAGCTTACGGATTGCCTCCCGGATCGGTGTCCGGCTGACTCCAAGCTTATTCGCAAGCTGGATCTCCATCAGCCTCTCGCCGGGCTTCAGTTCGCCTCTTAAAATCGCCTGCCGCAGTGTATTAAACACTACGTCGCGAAGTGGCAGATATTCGTTCATAGTCACTTCAAAATTGGGTTCTTTCATGGCTTCCTCCTTACATTGTGAACATTGGTCACATACACCTGTCTTGCCAGACCTCTGCTCTTTATCTTGCGGGCACCTTCCTTAGCTGCACCTCTTGTCTTATAAATGCCAAATACCGTCGGACCACTGCCGCTCATCATAGCTCCGAGTGCTCCCGTCTCCAGCATCATTTCCTTAATCTCTCCGATCACCGGATACTCCGGTATCATAACCTGCTCCAGTACATTACCCATACCTGCTGCCACTTCTCTGATATCGCTCTGCTCCAGTCCGCGGATCACACGTTCGAGATCCGGATGATCGACATGCTCCAGCGCATCATATCTGGCATATACTTTTTCTGTGGACGCAGACAGCGGTGGCTTTGCAATCAGGATATAGCATCTCGGGCATGGCGGAAGTGGTGTCAGCACTTCTCCGATCCCCTCTGCCAGTACGCTTCCACGCATAATGCAGTATGGCACATCAGCTCCCAGCTTCACGCCCCGCTCCTTTAACGCTTCTTCCGACAGGCGTAAGTGATACATCCGATTCATACCAAAGAGCACCGCTGCCGCATCAGCACTTCCGCCGGCCATACCTGCTGCCACCGGAATATGCTTCTCCAGCGTAATGCGGATACCTCCTTTGATATGAAATTCTTCCTTTAAAATTGCTGCTGCCTTATATGCAATGTTATTCTCATTATTCGGAAGATAAGCCAGATTACTCCGAATCTGAATCTCATCCCCCTCCGTCTTTTCCAAGAGCACCCGATCATAGAGATACACGGTCTGCATCACCATCCGCACCTCGTGATATCCATTCTCCATCTGTCCCAGAATATCCAGACCGAGATTTAGCTTTCCCAGTGCTTTCAACTCTAATTTATCCATTGTATTCTCCTTGTATCTTGTATACAAAATTCCTTCCTACAGTATACCCAGATTTTCCTTGAAAATCAATATTTTTTCGCCTGTTTTCGGCTCTCCCTCGCCAATTTCATTTACCTCTCGGATACGCTTCTCCGTCGTATGATATTTTCTGGCAAGATCCCACAATTTATCCCCATTTTTCATTACATAACCAACAATCCCCGGCGCCTCCGAAAGTGCTTTTTTATCCAACGGTTCTGTGTGGATCTCACAGATGTTCGACACCATTTCTCTGCGTTTCAAAAAAATCTGAAACTCCAGCACGGCTTTGATCTCAGCCTCACCATTTCCCAGTAGACTGACCACCGGCTGTCCGCAAGTGCTCTGGAGCTCATATTCCATTCCCGCCTCTGCACTTCTGCATTCTGCCACATAGGTAAATGGCACCATACCCTGCCAGATTTCAAATGGCTCTGCATCATCTGCCCGAATGTATAGGAAACCGATCTGCAAAATCCCTTCGCACATAATCCCATCTGCCACGATCTCCGTGTGCTCGATTCTGACTTTTCCGGATGTATGACAGATCTGCAGCACCTGGTCATCAAGCTCCGGAACCTGGATCTGTTCTGTCATTGAATACTCACATGCTTTCTGCATCACAAGCTCTGACAGTTCTATCTCTTCTTTTTCCAGTGTGACCTGCTCTTTTAACGAATACATATCTTCCAGCACATCCGCCTGTTCCTCGCCATACACAACCGCGCATACTTCCATGACTGCTTCTATTTCAAAGATCCGCAGTTCTCCATCCTCATCCAGTTTCACATCCACCATCGCATCCACGATTTTTGGCTCTGCCTGATAATACATTGTCTCATCCGCACCATAACAGTCGATTTTTCCTTCATAAGGCACCGCCTGTTCTGTCCAGCCAAGCTTTCCCTCCGTCGATTCATACAGTACAAAGATTGACAGTTCTCCACGCATCTGCAATGCATCGGATATCAGTCGAATCTCAGTCCGTTTCTGTGTAATATCGGTAAATAACACCTTTCCCACAGGATCCGATTGTTTCGGAAGAGCACACTTTTCTTTAATCCGGAATGATTCACGGCAACTCTTATGAAGCGTCAGGATTTCTACATTCTCCCAGCGTCTGCACAACCCTTCCTCTTCTTCTACATCCAGCGTCAGATACTGTTCTTCCTCTCCCTGGGAAATAATCTCAAGTTCTGCCATAGCACGAAGCCTGAGTTTTCTTGCGTGTACGATCGTTACTGTTAATTCTACACTGCTCTCTTTCATCCACAGCATTCCGAGCACTTCTTCCTCTGCATACACCATTTCCTCAAATGGGAGTTTCCCCTGGAGCACACTGATGCTACCATCATCCCCACCGGCAAGATAAAGGATCTGGTATTGAATGCGCCCGGACACCCGCACATAACTGCCGGACTGTTTCATATCTTCCACCCGGAGCATCCCCTGACTGTACACGATTCGTCCCACGTCACCTTTGTCATCCGGCACATTTACATCACCGTCCACATAGAACTGATCCGACATCTTCCGCCCTGTTACACTTTTTCTGACTGCTTTTTTTAGCTGTTCCATCCGAATCCTCCTGTTTTGCTATTCTGCTTATTATATTTTTCTGATATTTCTACTTTGTTATGACATGTTTGGGATTATAATCTGTCTGAATCACCAGATATGGGCAAGTCGTTCCTTGCTCTGTATCGGTATCTGGTTCCGGCCCCAGAAGCGTAGTTGCAAACACCAGTACATTACTGCTCTCGTAAAATGCATCCACCTGAATCTGATAACCTGCCGTATCCTGCTTCCCATACCCCCGTGCAATATAAAGCCTGCCTTCATTTGCCCAGGTATATAGAAATGGTTCCTGCTCCTGATCTGCAATCGCCTGCCGCATTTCTTTCGGCACATCATATTCATCTACAACAGTATATGGCAGATCTCTTACTTTTCGGATATCTATACGTATTACGCTGCATCCGCACAACAGTGCTGCACAGATTGCACCCACAAAGAATATTTTCCTTATATTTTTATATGTTCGTCCTTTTCCCTCCCTCATTACACAATCCCCCAGACCTGCTCTCGACTGTTCAAGAATGCCTCCCAGCTGATATACATATCTACGCGGAATCACTAGGAAAAATGCGTAATTTATGATAAAATAATATGATTCCAGAGTCCAAAAGTCTAAATCCACATGAGCTTGCTCATAAGTGGATGAAAGACCTTGGGACAATCTGCAGGCATCATCAGAATTTTATCATTCTATAACAAACTAAGGAGACAAGTAACACATGAATGGAACATCTTTGCCGCGTACATCCGGCATTCTATTACATCCCACTTCACTTCCTTCCCCATATGGGATCGGTGATCTGGGCCGCAGTGCTTATGAATTCATAGATTTTCTGGCACAGGCAGGTCAGCATCTCTGGCAGGTGCTTCCTCTGACACACACAGGATTCGGAGATTCCCCATATCAGAGTTTCTCCGCTTTTGCAGGACAGCCTCTGTTGATCAGTCCGGCTTATTTGCAGGAACTTCAACTGGTTAGCCAGGATGACCTAAATTCCTGTCCACAAGGCGATCCGACACAGGTAGATTACGGTGCAGTGATCCCTTGGAAAAATGGTCTTCTCCGCAAGGCCTTTCAGTCTTTTCAGGAGGGACATGCTTCTCACCTGAACTGGGATTTTGAGAATTTCTGCCGGGAGCAGGATGCATGGCTCTCAGATTATTCCTTATTTATGGCCATGAAAGATTGTCACGAGGGACGCTGCTGGCTGGACTGGCCAGAGGACTGCCGGAGACCGGATCCAGACAAAAAGGCAGCCCTCCGAGCAGAACTTACGAATGAATCACGTTTCTATGCATTCGTTCAGTTCCTCTTCTTTCGTGAATGGATGGATCTGAAACGTTATGCTAATGAAAAGGGCGTACGTATCATCGGAGACATTCCGATCTTTGTATCCATGGACAGTGCCGATGTGTGGGGCAACCAGCATCTGTTCCAGCTAGACACCAAGGGGTTCCCAACTGCAGTTGCAGGAGTACCGCCGGACTATTTCTCTGCTACCGGCCAGCTCTGGGGCAATCCACTTTACGACTGGGATGCTCATGACTGCGAAGGCTACCAGTGGTGGATCTCTCGTGTAAAGAATCAATTACAGATCCTGGACATTCTCCGGATCGATCATTTCCGGGGATTTGAAGCATACTGGGCCGTCCCATATGGTGAGCCGACTGCAGTAAACGGTCAATGGCAGAAAGGTCCGGAAGGAAAATTATTCTCAGCTATCCAGAATGCACTGGGGGAGAGTCTTCCGATCATCGCAGAGGATCTCGGTGTGATCACACCTGAAGTAGAAGCACTCCGTGACAGCTTCGCATTTCCGGGCATGAAAGTGTTGCAGTTTGCCTTTGAAGACACAGGAGAAAGCAGCTTCCTGCCACATCAGTTCACGACTCCGAACTGTGTCTGCTACACCGGAACTCACGATAATGACACCACACGCGGATGGTATGAGACGCTCCGCGATGACTGCAAGCACAAGCTCCGCCGTTACCTGCACGCAGTCGACACCGATACCATCAGCCTCCAGCTGATCCGTCTGTGTCTGTCAAGCACAGCTGCCTATGCGATCTTTCCATTGCAGGATGTACTGGACATCGGCAAAGAAGGACGCATGAACATGCCTGGCCGTGCTGCCGGTAACTGGAGCTGGCGTTTTCGTTCCGGCCTCCTCACCGAAGATCTGGCCAGAGAACTGCGCGATATGTCACAGCTCTACGGCAGATATTAAGGAGGATAGTTATGATTCGATTTATATTTGTTGCATTATTTTTGTTTTTATATCTGATCCTGGGCATCCCGGTCTATCTGATCCTGCGTCTCATATGTAAGATCAACAAAAAAGCCGGGGACTATGCTTCCCTGCGATTGGTGCAGTGGGCATTCCGCGTAATCCTGAAGATCAGCGGCACCGAGATCACTGTGATCGGAGAGGAAAATGTACCTGACGAAGCAGTTCTCTTTGTAGGTAATCACAGAAGCTACTTTGACATTCTGCTGACCTACTCTCGCTGCAAACATCTGACCGGATACGTAGCCAAAAAAGAGATGTTAAAATATCCTCTGCTCCGCGACTGGATGAAGGCACTCTACTGCCTGTTTCTGGACCGCGACAATGTACGTGAAGGGCTGAAGACGATTCTGCAGGCTATCGACTATGTCAAAGAAGGCATATCCATCTGCATTTTCCCAGAGGGAACCCGGAATACAGGCGAAGAATTAAGTCTGCTGCCATTCAAAGGCGGCGCGCTAAAGATTGCCGAGAAATCCGGCTGTGCCATTATTCCGCTTTCCCTGAATAATACCATCGAAATCTTTGAAGCACATCTCCCGCGGATCAAGAAGACGCACGTAATCATTGAATACGGAGCTCCAATCTATCCGAAAGATCTGGATCGGGAGACACGCAAACATCTGGATACCTATGTGAGTGATATTATCCGGGAGACAATTCGCAAAAATGCAGCTCTGGTGTAAAGCAATCTTTTAATTTGCGATTCAGGATGATATAATAAGGTATTAAGATGTACAGTGCGGAGCAATTCATCGGCATCTGTTTAGATTTAAATGAAACAAAAAATATATAAAGGAGTTAAATCAAGATGAATCAAAGAGATTTAACCTTGCTGACTGATTTTTATGAATTAACCATGATGCAGGGCTATTATGAAAAGGGCCAGAATGAGACCGTTATTTTTGATGTATTTTATCGTCAAAATCCCTGCAATGGAGGTTACGCAATCTGTGCCGGACTGGAACAGGTCATTGAATACGTAAAAGGACTGAATTTCACATATGAGGATGTTGACTATCTCAGAAGCCTCGGCATCTTTGACGAGGAATTTCTGCACTACTTAAGTGGATTCCACTTCAGTGGTGACATCTATGCGATCCCGGAAGGAAGCGTCATTTTCCCAAAGGAACCACTCCTTAAAGTTGTCGCTCCGATCATGGAAGCTCAGCTTGTAGAGACTGCGATTCTGAATATTATCAATCACCAGTCTCTGATCGCCACAAAGGCTTCCCGCGTTGTATTTGCAGCAGCCGGCGATGGAATTATGGAATTTGGGCTGCGCCGTGCCCAGGGACCGGATGCAGGTCTTTACGGTGCAAGAGCAGCTGTGATCGGCGGATGTGTAGGTACTTCTAATGTACTTGCAGGTAAGCTTTTTGATGTACCGGTGCTCGGAACTCACGCACACAGCTGGATCATGAGCTTTCCGGATGAATACACTGCATTTAAGACTTACGCCGATCTCTATCCGGATAACTGCACTCTGCTCGTTGATACGTATGACACTCTGAAATCCGGTGTGCCGAACGCAATCCGCGTATTTCAGGAAATGCGTGATGCAGGTGTGAAGCTGACCCGCTACGGCATCCGTCTGGACAGCGGTGACCTGGCTTACCTGTCTAAAAAAGCACGTAAGATGCTGGATGAAGCCGGATTCGAAGATGCTACGATTGCAGCATCCAATGACCTGGATGAATATCTGCTTCATGACCTGAAGATCCAAGGCGCAGCAATCACTTCCTGGGGTGTAGGTACCAACCTGATCACATCCAAAGACTGTCCATCATTCGGAGGCGTGTATAAACTTGCCGCTATCAAGACAGCGGATGGCGAATTCGTACCGAAGATCAAGCTGTCTGAGAATACTGAAAAGATTACCAATCCTGGTAACAAGACCATTTACCGAATCTATGATAAGGCAACCGGTAAGATCCGTGCTGATCTGATCTGCTTTGTAGGCGAAGAATTTAACCCAGATGAAGATCTTGTGATCTTTGATCCACTGGAGACATGGAAAAAGACCAAGCTCAAAGGCGGCTCTTACACCATGCGAGAACTGATGGTGCCAGTCTTCCGCAACGGCGAGTGCATTTACCAGTCACCATCTGTAAAAGAGATCGCAGCATACTGTACCCAGGAAAAAGCAACTCTGTGGGATGAGACCAAGCGTCTGTTCTATCCACACCGTGTATACGTAGACTTATCTGATAAGCTGTACGCAGTAAAGAAAGCGTTGCTGAATCAGCTTGGAAGAGAATAATTATAAGGGAGTAATAATATTATGAAGATTATTGTATTAGCAGGAGGCTACAGCAACGAACGCGACGTCTCCCTGAATTCCGGTGCCAGTGTCTGCAAGGCACTGCGTGAACGCGGACACCAGGCTTATCTGCTGGACGCATTCATGGGACTTGACTGGGATTCTGACAAATTAGAAAAAGTATTTGACCAGGAAGACGGCGGTCTTGACATCGCTGCCGATATTCAGATCAAAGAGCCAGATCTGGACGCACTGTGGGCATCCCGCCCAGGTGATTCCTTAAGTTATCTGGGGCCAAATGTATTAGAACTCTGCTCTATGGCAGATATTACATTTATGGCTCTGCATGGAAGTCTGGGAGAAAATGGCAAACTGCAGGCTGCCTTTGATATCCTCGGCATCCGTTACACCGGACCGAATTCTCTTGGATGTGCCCTGTCTATGGATAAGGGTGTTACCAAAGAAATCTTTCAGGCGCAGGGCGTTCCAACACCAGCCGGTACACATCTGTTCCGCAAGGACAAAGACTGCACGCTGGATGAACTGGGATTCCATCTTCCGGTAGTTGTAAAACCTTGTTCCGGCGGATCCAGCATCGGCGTACACATCGTACATACAGATGCGGAATATCGTGATGCCATCGAGACATCCTTTAAAAAAGAAGACGAAGTAGTCATCGAGCCATTTATCGACGGACGTGAGTACGCCTGCGGTATCGTAGACGGCAAAGCTCTTCCGTTGGTTGAGATCATTCCAAAAGACGGCGTATTTGACTACGTTAATAAATATCAAATTGGGGGAGCAAGTGAGATCTGTCCTGCACAGTCACTGAATGCCGAGCAGACTGCACAGATTCAGGCTGCCGGTGAAAAAGCATTCGAGGCACTGCGTCTGGATGTATATTCCCGTGCTGACTTTATCGTAGATAACCACACCGGAGAATTCTACTGTCTGGAAGTCAACTCTCTTCCTGGTATGACAGGTGCAAGTCTTCTCCCGAAAGCCGCAAAAGCTGCCGGATACGAATACGGAGAATTCTGCGAACTGATCATCCGCAAATCATTAGAAACCAGATACCAGAATTAGGAGCGAACACATGAAGAATCTTACTTTAAGAAACATCACCCGCGCCTGCCAGGGTACCTATCACGGTAACGAAAGTCTCTTAGACCGGGAAGTTGCCGGCGTTACCATTGACAGCCGCAAGGTAGAAAAGGACTTTCTCTTTGTAGCAATCAACGGAGAACGTTTTAATGCACACCAATTCATCCCGGATACGATCGAGAAGGGCGCACTTTGTGTTGTAGCCCACGAAGATCTGGGTGATACCGATTATCCCTACATACTGGTAGAGGCTACCGGTCAGGCCCTGCTTGACATCGCTAAACTCTACCGTGACTCCTTCGACGTAAAAGTCGTAGGTATCACCGGAAGCGTCGGCAAGACCAGTACCAAGGAAATGATCGCATCCGTACTGGCTCAAAAATACAACGTTCACAAAACACAGGGAAACTTCAATAATGAATGTGGGCTTCCACTGACTATTTTTGAAATGAACGAAGAACATCAGGTATCCGTGCTGGAAATGGGTATCAATCACTTTGGAGAAATGCGCAAGCTTTCCACTGTTGCAAGCCCTGATATCTGCGTAATCACTAATATCGGCGTAGCTCATCTGGAATTCCTGAAAACACGCGAAGGTATCATGCAGGAAAAGACACAGATGTTCCAGGATATGAAGCCGGGTGGTTCCGTTGTATTGAATGGAGACGATCCGCTCCTTTCTACCATTGGACCAGTAAAAGGGTCTGACCCAATCTTCTACGGACTGGATCAGGATAAGAACGTGATATACGCTACAGATATAGAACCATTAGGACTGAAAGGAACTTTCTGCACCATTCATCTGCCGGAAGGAAGCTTCTCCTGCGTTGTACCAATTCCTGGTATCCATATGGTATCCAACGCACTGGCAGGATCCGCAGTCGGTTCCAAACTCGGACTTTCTACCGAAGAGATTAAACGCGGCATCGAATCTCTGCCATCCATTCCGGGACGCAACCATATCATCCAGACCGATCGTCTGATCCTGCTGGACGACTGCTACAATGCCAACCCTGTATCTATGAAGGCATCCCTGGATGTACTGAATATGGGTATCGGACGCAAGGTCGCTGTACTCGGCGATATGGGCGAGCTGGGACCGGATTACGCAGCACTTCATCGTTCTGTCGGTGAATATGCAGCAGAGATTGGTATCGATCTGGTATGTGCCATCGGTCCGATGTCAAAAGAGATTGCCGAAGGTGCTGCTTCAGATGGCACAAAGGCACTCTGGTTTGAGACAAAAGCAGACTTCCTTGCACAGACAAAAGATATTCTGAAAGATGGAGATAATGTGCTAATCAAGGCATCTCACGGAATGGAATTCCCGGAGATTGTAGAAGCATTGAGATGATTTTTAAATATGCCGATGAATATTTTCACAATGTCTGTATATACTTGATTTTAGCTTTCGCATATGTTATACTAGCGTCAGCTAAAGGATATCGTGCCACAGGTGCACAAAGCGAAAGCCCCAGAGACGTCACCTCTGAGGCTTTCTTTTTAGGCTAGTTGTCACTGTCATTTCCGTCTAACCATTTACAAATATAATTTTATCAATTATTATTCATTCATTTTAAATAAGTTTTTTTCATCTTCTTATATAATCCGTAAGCCACAACACATACCACCAACTCCGTCAGCGGAAATGTCATCCACACACCTGTAAGCCCTGCCACATTTGCCATGATAAATGCCAGCGGTATGATCACGATCAGCCCGCGAAGCAATGAGATCATCTGTGCCGGAGCCGCCTGATCTGTTGCCGCAAAGTATATCGCAAGCAGGATATTCGCTCCTACGAACGGACAGGCTGTAAAATAAATCTTAAGTCCTTCTACTGCTATTCTCTGCAGATCCATATCCCGACCGCTGTTAAAGATCATTGCAATCTCATCTGCATTCCAGTAAATCCCCACGTAGATCACAATCGCAAGTACAACTGTAAGCTTCATTGCGCAACCAAGGAATCTATGCACATTCTTTTCCTGGCTGCGCCCGTATTCACGGCTCAAAAGTGGCTGCACCCCTTGCGCGATACCATTATAAATAGCAATTACGACAATGGATATATTAGCTACCACACCATATGCCGCCACGCCTACATTTCCCGCCAGACCAAGGATCAGCAAATTAAATACTGCAATTACCAGTCCGGATGACACTTCTGTTACCAGGGACGGCACACCGAGCCCTGCTGCCGATGCCACGAGTCTCACATCCGGTCGGACACGTATCAATCGAAACCGATTCTTCTTTTTCACAAAATGCTGCAACAATATTAATATACTGATAATCGGAGCAACTGCCGTTGCAAGTACCGCACCGAAGAGTCCCAGTCCCATCGGGAATACAAAGATGTAATCAAATACAATATTAAACAGACATCCACTCAGCATCGCAGTCATTGCCAGAGACGTATTGCCGTCATTCCGGATCATGGCACCAAGCAGATTATTAATCATAAACATTGGAGAAAACAATAAAATCACCTGCAGATACGTTCTTGTCATATCGTATACTTCTGCATTGGCTCCCACAAACGCCGTGATTGGATCTGCTGCCAACAGACCGATCAACATATAGATTACAGCCAGCACCGTCACCACACACAAGCTGCTGGTAAACAGCACATCGCCACGTTTTTCATTTCCCGTGCCCTTCATAATGCCGTATTTTGTTCCGCTCCCGATACCCAGCATAAAGCCACAGCCGTTCATCACACTGAATACCGGTATTGCCAGATTCAGCGCCGTCAGGCCATCTGCCCCGACACCTTTCGATATAAAATACGTATCAGCCAGAATATAGCAGGATACGCCAAGCTGACTAAGCACGCTCTGTGACACGTATTTTCCAAATTCCTGCAAAGTATTCTCTTTTCCTGCCATACCTCATCCCCCTGTATTCAGCTAAGTAAAGCGGACATTCGCAATCCGCTTCGCTACTTGCTCATGAACGCAGTCGCTTCGCGATCTGTCAGTGGGAGCTTTCAACTCCCACTGACAGAAGCATCCCCCTCACCCGCCGCTTAGTACTCCGCGCACTTGAAGCGGGGGAATGCTTATCTGCGTTCATTTTCACTGATTTGTGGTAAATTCTCCATGCAATCAATGCCGTGATCGTCTCGCTATTCGTCGTAAAGAATCCAATCAGCTGACCAGATGCCAGCAGACAGAGTATCGTACCAAGAATCATAATACTTCCTGTCATATAGAGTGTCAATCGATAAATCTTCTTTACACGCTCTTTCTCACCCGCTCCCAGATGAAATACAATTACTGCATTAATACCTATACCAAAACCAATTGCAATCGCATTCATCATATCCTCCCTCATAACTCCTGATATCTTATTACAGAACAAAGAATGTGCCTTGGCACATTCTCACGCTTGCGGCGGTCGCTTGCGACATCTACCTCATCCGCCGCAGTGCGCATCCTCGCGGAGCGTTTTTTACTTTACAGGAAAGCAATTTCCTGTAAAGTAAAAAAACGCCATACAACCACTATCATAGTGATCGTATGGCGAAAAATGGTTACACCAGAAAAATCCATACAGGTTTTAGCTTCCCTAACATAACAGAATCTGTCTTATCTATCAAATTCCTCCCCTTCCAGCTTATGGATCAGTTCCTCTTTGGAAATATCACCGCGTATCCTTTTAACCAGAAGCCTTACGTCTTCTACCAGAATACTCAGGTAACGGAAGAAAGATTCTGCTGCAAACGAGAACATGACAAACAGCAAAATGCAAATTGTGGACATACCACTCATAGCAAACAGCTGATTCAGGAATACTCCACAGAAAATCATCCCCACAATACATCCGATGAATACCGCCAGGCGGACACTGTTCATCGGCTGACAGATCTTATACAGGATCATGAATCCAACAATCGCCAGAAGCATCGTAGCTGCCGTTGCGATATCCTCTGACGGGAGTCCGAATACATGTCCGCATACAACCAGTGCTCCCACTGCAAACACATCCGTAAGTCCCGCCGGAAGTGCTTTCAGAAGGACATTGGTCATAAAATGTCCCTTGATACGAGTCTTATTCGGTTCCAACGCCAGGAAGAATCCCGGAATACCAATCGTAAACATGCTGATCAGAGATACCTGCGACGGTTCCAGTGGATAGCTGATCATAAATACCGCAGACAGGATTGACAGCAGTAACGAGAATATATTCTTAACCAGGAACAAACTCGCTGACCGCTGGATATTATTAACTACACGTCGTCCTTCTAATACTACGGAAGGCATACAGGAGAAATCCGACTCCAACAGCACTACCTGCGCAGCCTGGGTAGCTGCCTCGCTTCCGGATGCCATCGCGATACTACAATCCGCATCCTTCAGTGCCAGCACGTCATTGACACCATCACCGGTCATGGCAACCGTGTTGCCTGCTTTCTGCAGTGCATGTACAAACTGTCTCTTCTGATTCGGCGTTACACGGCCGAATACGGTGTATTTCTCCATGGCTCTTGCCACCTGTTCATCCGTCTTCAAAGTAGACGCATCTACATAGTGCTCAGCTCCGGCAATCCCCGCCTGAGCTGCGACCTCAGATACGGTCATCGGATTATCACCGGAAATGACCTTGATCTGCACATCCTGCTCCGCAAAATATTCAAACGTCTCTTTTGCCTTGTCACGGATTGGATTGGCAAGCGTGACATATCCTAACGGCACTACTTTTTCAGTCAGTTTCTTACCGTCAATCTCACCTTCATATTTACCAAATACCAGCACACGATATCCTTTTTTCGCATACTGTTCTATCTCTGCTTCATAGAGAATGTAGTCATCCCGAAGCACCATCTCCGGAGCACCGAGTACATAGGCCCCATCCTCAAATGTAACACTGCTATACTTCACCGCTGAAGAGAATGAAGTCATGCTCACTGCTTTCTTCCCTGTATTCTCTGTGAAGTAAGCTTTCAACGCTTCCATAGTGATATTATCAGCCGTCATCGCTGCCGCAAAATCACCGATCATCTGATCCAGAGGTGGGTACTTCTCCTTTTCCTTCCCGCTGGAATAATCTAACGTCTCGACTGCTTCATGGACCGCCATGGTGTTCTCGGTAATCGTTCCCGTCTTATCCACACACAGCACATTGACTCTGGCAAGTGTTTCGATGCTCTTCATATCGTGAAGCAGTACCTGCTGCTTGGCAAGACGCATGGCACTGACCGCCAATGCAACAGTTGCCAGCAGATACAGTCCCTCCGGGATCATACCGATCACTGCCGCTACCATCGAAGTCACACTGCTCTGGAACGGATCGTGGTTAAAGAAAAAGCTCTGCACTACCAGAATAATACCAATCGGAATGATCGCAATACCGACCCATTTGACCAGCTTATCCAGTGCACGGATCATCTCTGACTGCTCGCCCTCGCCCATCTTCTTCGCTTCCAGTGTCAGCTTGGAAATATAGGAATCCTCTCCAACCTTGTCAAGTCTGGCATGACACTTGCCGGATATTACAAAGCTTCCAGACATGAGCTGATCTCCTCTGCGCTTCGTGATCTCATCTGATTCACCGGTCAGCAGTGATTCATTCACCTGCACCTCTCCGGCAGACACGATTGCATCTGCACAGATCTGATTGCCTGCACTGAAAATCACGATATCATCCAGCACCAGATCCTCCGAAGCCACCTGCTGCACCTTACCGTCTCGCACTACCTTGGCATGAGGCGCATTCAACATACTCATCTTATCCAATATGTTCTTCGCCCGAATCTCCTGATAAATACCGATTAACGTATTACCAATAATAACCGGCAGAAATGTCAGGTTACGAAATGATCCTACAATGATCAGCAACACCGCCAGCACGAAAAAGATCAGGTTGAAGTAAGTAAATGTATTCTCCCTGACAATATCTTTGGTCGTCTTAGACGGAGCCTCCACAGACAGATTCCGCCATCCCTGCAGCCGATGCTCCATAACCTGATTCGTCGTCAGTCCTTCATGATAATCCGGATCATACCTCTCCGGCGTAATCCGTTCTCTGCGTCTCGGCTGCTCCTCTGCAGTTCGTCTTTTTACTGGTTTCTTACCTTTATGTGCCATAATTATTTATCTTCACTTCCTGTACTTTATCCGACGTTATTTCTCAACATCTTTTTCCATTATACGCCAATTTTCTTTCATGTCTATGAAGAAAGTATGAAACTTTCCTTAATGAATTGTTCAATCATCCTAACGCTACGTCAAGTACCATCATAACCACAAAGCCAAGTGCAAATCCCACCGTTCCTATATTGCTGTGTTCTCCTTCGCTTGTCTCCGGTATCAGTTCCTCCACAACTACGTAGATCATGGCACCTGCTGCAAATGCAAGCAGATAGGGAAGTACCTGTATCAACACATCTTTCAATAATATCGTAATTCCAGCTGCAATCGGTTCTACAATCCCTGATCCCGCTCCGTACAGAAATGCTTTGCCTTTGTTCATGTTCTCTTCACTTCGAAGCGGCATGGATACGATGGCTCCCTCCGGAAAATTCTGGATCGCAATTCCGACCGCCAATGCAAATGCTCCCGCCAGCGTGATATCCGTATGCTCAGCCGCGATTCCTGCAAATACAACTCCCACAGCCATTCCTTCCGGGATATTATGGATTGTCACAGCCATGACCATCTTCATGCTCCGGCTCCAGTTCTTCTTTACGCCTTCCGCTTCTTCCTGTCCGATGTGCTGATGTGGCACATAACTGTCCATCAGCAGAAGTGTAAGTATTCCAACCATAAATCCGAGTGCCGCCGGTATAAAACGAAGCTTACCCATGGACTCAGACATTTCCATAGCAGGAATTAAAAGTGACCACACAGAGGCGGCCACCATAATGCCGGACGCGAAACCCAGAAGTGCTTTCTGGACTCCCGCCCGAATATCATTTTTTAATAAGAACACACATGCAGCACCCAGTGCTGTACCGGCAAACGGTATCATAATACCTAAAAATATATTCATATACTCTCCTGTATTCTCATCTTACATTGTCATCTTATGCCAGATAACAATATCGGTTAATTAAAATATACCAGCTCGTCTTCCGGCTCCTGAATCGGTTCCAGAGATTCCAGTGTGATCACCGGTCCTCTGCCACGGTAAGCACGCTTAAATTCAAAGCCCACTTTACCTCTGGCTCTTACCCAGGTATTGGCTTTCATATCTTCGATTGCCATATGCTTGCAGATAAAGCCAAGGAATGTAATATCATCTGCGCAGCAGGTCATAGCACTTCTTCCAAGTACAAATTCACCCTTCGGAAATCCTTTGGCCTTTCTTGCTCTTCCCTGAATCTCCACAACCTTGCCTTTATACTTTTCCGGGTTGTCCATCATATCTACATACCAGATACCGTAATCCATATCCTCAATCTTAATAACCGGTGCATCCAGATCATAAGGCATCTGATCGCTGAAGATATCTTCAATCTCGCCTTCTGCACCCTCAAAGATAATCTGTGCTCCCTGATTCACGACTTTTACACTTCTGCGGTAACCGGCTAACGGCATATCCTCCGTACAACGGTTAAACAGTACCATATCTGCATTACGCACCATTTCTACAAAAAGCGACTTCATATTGGCAATATACACATCAAATGTACTTGCATCTACGGTTGTGATCTCCTGGATCAGCCCCCAGCCATCCGGCACATTCAGCGCCTCCATCTTGCTGACCGGATACATACCATTACATTCAAAGATCACACGCTCCGGATGGTACTTATCTTCTACTTCCTGAAGGAATTCCTTTGTCAGTTCTTCCGGATCTTCTACGGTAACAATCTTCGCTTTTGCACGTGCAAGAAGGTCTTCTTCATATTCCTCTTCGCCTTCCTCACACAGAATAATAACCGTCGTTCCGTCTATTTTAAAATACTGTTTATCAATCGTCTGTTTCAGGAAAGAAGTCTTACCACTCTCCAAAAATCCAGTCATCAGATAAACTACTACTCTTGCGTCATCTACCATCTGCATAATCAGTCACCTATACCTCGAATAATTCTGCCAGTGCGTCCTCTTTCAGTTCAGAACCGATTACACAGATGCGTCCTGTGAATTCAGGCTCTCCTGTTCTGACTTCCTGCTCACCCGGAACCATGTCAAAGTAAATCCACTGTCCGTCATCACCTGCAACCATACCTTTTGCTCTCAATACTACACCATAAGTATCTGCTGCATCCAGTGCTGCAAGTTTCACTTTTAATTCTTCTTTATTGAATTTCTTCACAGTCTCTTTGCCCCAGCTTGAGAATACATCGTCTGCATGATGATGTCCATGGTGGTGATGATCATGATCATGGCAACCACAGGTACAGTTTTCATCATGCTCATGGTGATGATCATGCTCGTGATGATGCTCGTGTTCGTCGTGGGCATGGTGATGCTCGTGTTCATCATGCTCATGATGGTGTTCGTGCTCGTCGTGGTCATGATCATGGCAGCCACAGGTGCAGTCCTCGCCATGCTCGTGATGATGTTCATGTTCATGGTCATGCTGATGGCGCAGTTCCTCTTCTAACATCTGCTTTTCCAGAGAATCCACATGTTCCATCGTCTCCAGAATCTTAGCACCATCCAACTGTTCGATCGGAGTTGTGATAATTGCCGCATTTGCATTCATCTCACGAAGCATCTTAACAGCCTCTTCAGCCTTGCCTTCCTTCGCCACATCAGTACGGCTCAGGATAATAGCTCCTGCTGTTTCTACCTGATTGCTGTAGAACTCACCGAAGTTCTTCAGATACAGTTTGCATTTATTCACATCTACAACTGTTGTGTAGCTGTTCAATACGATGTCTACACTGTCTTTTACATTCTCTACTGCTTTGATCACATCAGACAGCTTGCCAACTCCGGATGGCTCGATCAGAATACGATCCGGATGGTATGTCTCAATTACTTCCTTTAAAGAAGTACCGAAATCACCTACCAATGAACAGCAGATACATCCGGAATTCATCTCACGGATCTCTACTCCGGCTTCCTTCAGAAATCCTCCATCAATACCGATCTCACCGAATTCATTCTCGATCAGTACTACCTGCTCGTTCTGAAATGCTTCTTTCAAAAGCTTTTTAATCAACGTAGTCTTGCCGGCTCCAAGAAAGCCGCTGATAATATCTATCTTTGTCATCTTAATACACTCTCCTTTTTTAGTCCTAAACTTTGTTTTAGCACAAATATCACAAAAAGTAAAGCCGCCATCCGTATTCTTTCCTATTATAGAGAAATCGTATCATTCATTTGACATTTCCTCTGAAACTTGGTAGTATAAAAAAGATATTCCTAAACCAGTTTAATAATAAGAAAGAAGGTTACTTATGAATATATTTCTGGATGTTCTCCAGGATACCGTATCAGACAGCCTGCATATGCTGCCTTTTTTATTTGCGGCATTTCTGCTGATCGAGACTCTGGAACATTACTCAACAACATTTATCAATCAGGCACTGATAAAGATTAATAAAGCGGGTCCGTTAGTCGGTGCTATCCTTGGCTGTATCCCACAGTGCGGATTCTCCGTTATGTCTGCGAATCTGTATTCCAGCGGTGTCGTATCCCTGGGTACGATGCTTGCCGTCTTTCTGGCGACTTCCGATGAAGCGATCCTGCTTCTGCTCGGCCACCCGGAAAGCGCAGGAAGTATCTGGACACTGTTGGCAGCTAAACTGCTCATCGCTGTAATTGCCGGTTATATCACAGATTTATTTCTGGCGAAGCGAATCTCCACACCGAAGCACTTCGGTGATCTCTGCGACCACTGTGGCTGCCACGAGCATCACGGCATTGTACTTCCGGCATTCAAGCATACACTGAAGCTTTTTGCATACATTTTTGTATTCTCAGGCTTATTGAATCTGATCATTGCTTATGCAGATCTGCATACACTTTCAACCATTCTGTTAAGCGGAAGCCTGTTGCAGCCATTTCTGGCAGCACTGATCGGATTTATTCCAAACTGTGCAGCATCCGTAGTACTGACAGAATTATACCTTAGTGGAACACTGTCTTTTGCTTCTGTCGTTGCTGGTCTCTGCACCAATGCAGGTGTCGGACTCGTTGTCCTGTTCGAAGTCGATAAAAATCGTAAAGAAGACCTTAAAATCATAGGTCTCCTTTACTTCTTTGCAGTAGCAGCCGGACTGATCCTCTCTATTTTTTAAGAGGCTGTCCGGTCATCTGCTCATGTTCACTTTTAATCTCATGATATAATCTTACAGAATCCCATTCCTGATTCACCGGTGTCAGCACCGCTTTTAACGGTATATGCACTCTTTCTTTGCGCAGATAATTAAGCAGCAGATCCATCTGCCTGCCAAGCTGGCACATCACCAGCATCTCATCGTCAAAACTTTCCAGAACTTCCTGTTTACAATCGTCATCCTGTACTTCCGACGATGCCTCAAAAAGAGTACGGATTGCTCTTCCGTAGTCTTCTTTAGCAACCATCTTTACTCTTATTCCATGCATTCCACAAAATGCCTGGATCTTATTCTTTCTCTTTCTATCCGTAAAATTATAAATCAATATCGTAGGTTTTACTGACATACCGCTGTCTCCAATGCAATCTCCATCATCTGTCTGAATCCATTCTGTCGTTCTTCGGCACTGAGCGATTCTCCATTTACGATCGAATCCGATACGGTAAATATTCCCAGTGCTTTCACCCCAGCCCGTGCTGCCTCACAGTATAATGCATAGCTCTCCATCTCTATGCCAAGCACGCCAAGCTCTGCCCAACGTTTCCATTCCGGAGTCTCTGTATAAAACAGATCTGAAGACAATACATTGCCCACATGACTGACTGCCTGCAATCGGTCAGCAGCTCCTTTTGCTGTACTTAAAAGACCGAAATCCGCGATCGCACTGAATGTGCCCGGCAGCTGATACTGATGTGCATAATTACTGTCTGTGCAGGATGCCTGCGCCATGATAATATCTCCCAACAGAATATCTCCCCGTATTGCTCCACAGGAACCAATCCGAATCAGATTCTTCACTCCATATACGTGGATCAACTCATGACTGTATATTCCCATTGAAGGCATTCCCATGCCCGTCCCCATAACAGAAATGCGCTTTCCTTTATATGTTCCGGTATATCCAAACATATTCCGTACTGAATTAAACTGAACCAAGTCTCCCAGATAGGTTTCTGCAATGAACTTCGCCCGGAGCGGATCTCCCGGAAGCAGAATTGTCTCCGCAATATCGCTTGGGTTTGCTGTATTATGTGGTGTAGCCATAATCATACCTCCCTGTGTTAAATTAACTATAGTATACCACAGAGGGATTAATCCAGTCCTGCTCTTTCCCGAAATTCTTCGATTGACGATGCCTTGGCTGCAATAAGATTCCATTTCTTGATTACGTCCAAATCAATCTCTCCTCGCATCCGTACCCACATATCGTCTGGAATTTCACCCAATTCATCTAACAAGCTAAACAAAATTTCAAGTGCTCCTGCCGCTTTCGCATCTGCGATTTTCTCCCTCTCTCTCGTGATCCCTTTCATATACTGTGCCTCCATTTCCGCATTTGATCGTATTGATTCGATAATCTCATGGAGTCTTTTAAGACGCGGATCACTGTTTTCTTCCAATACTTCTTCAGAGCTGTTCTCTACGTAATGCAAAAAATTAATCAGCGTCGAGTCTTCTTCCTCATCATTCATGCCTTTTGTATTTAATATAATCTTAGAAGTCTCATCACCTAATTCCAGATCATCAACTTCCAGACAACGATTGCTGAAAGAATATCGATATTGACCATAGCCATACAGATCAAAGCCACATATAACAACTATCACCGATGGTTTTAACTTATCAAAACTCTCTTCCCCACTTTTCAACATCGGTGCATCAATCAAGCTCTGATAAAATCTGGTACGTTTCGGAATATTGCCGCGTTTTCTCTTTTGCATTTCCACATCATAAACGGTACCCTCTTCAGTCTCCACATAGAAATCCAGTCTGGCGCCACGCTTTCCCGGCAGGTTATGTATTACTTTCTGGTTCTCCCGCCATCTTATCTCCTTAATGTGAATCCCCATTGCCAGTTCCAGAATAAGCTTACAGCTTTCCAAATCTTCCGTTACTACATCAAACATATAATCATCCACAAGATCTAACTCTCCGAATGATTTTTCCTGCTCATAATTCTCCATCAGATTATCATTCATTCTTTTGTCCATTCATTTCCTCCTCATTATATAATAGTTTCATTTATATTGCAATATCCATGGATTATCCAATGCAAAAATGTTTCAAATACGATTTTACCGTTTCTCGGTAATTTCATATTTTCTATGTATTTTTAATGGTTTTCGCCTTTTCTATTAGATTACATATATACTACATGTACATATTCTATTCGTCAACTATTATTTTCAACTTTTTCTTGTTTTTCGATTGAATCCATGTCGGCTACATGCTAAAATCTATTCAGAACATTTTGGAGGTCACAACATTATGAATGCAAATCATTTTATAATAAAGTATGCTTCCCCGGAAGATATCCCGGCTCTTACAGCCGTTGAAAGGGAATGCTTCCCGGCGGCAGAAGCAGCATCCAAAGAAGAGATCGCCGCCAGAGTACATGCATATGGAAAGCATTTCTGGCTTCTCTTCGAAAGCGAAAAGCTGATCGCTTTTGTGGACGGTATGACGACGGATCAGGCTGATCTGACCGATGACATGTACGAGAACGCGAGCCTGCATGATGAGAACGGCGCATGGCAGATGATCTTCGGTGTGAATACGATTCCTTCCCATCGCAGACAGGGACACGCAGGTCTTCTGATCCGCCAGGCAATCGAAGATGCCAGAACCCAGGGTCGCAAAGGTCTCGTTCTCACATGCAAAGAAGCATTGATTCATTATTACGCCAGCTTTGGATTTGAAAATGAAGGTATCTCTGAATCAGTACACGGTAATGTCACCTGGTATCAGATGCGTCTGACATTTCCTGAAAAATAACCACTATCAGTTTTCACACGGAGATCTCTCATGAAAGAAAAAATCGGTATAACAGCCTGCTCGGATCCCATGAAGCCTGAATTTCAGTCCAATATGGATCGGCTGTGCGCTATTTTAAGTGATGTCGGATATGAACCAGTCATCAGTAATTGTATATATCCTAAAATATATCCCGAAGCATACGGTCTTCACGGCACCGGATCAGAACGCGCTGCGGAATTAATGAAACTATATACAGATCCTGAAATTACAGCGATCTTCGACATATCCGGTGGGGATATGTCCAATGAACTGCTGCCTTATCTGGATTTTGAAGTGATCCGAAGCTCTGAAAAAAAGTTTTACGGATACAGTGATCTGACTACGATTTTGAATGCTATTTATGCCAAGACAGGCAAAGAAGCAGTTCTTTATCAAATCCGTAACCTTCTTTATCGACATGGTGAGGTGCAGCGCCGCGATTTTATCAACACACTGCAAAAGAATGGTAATAATCTCTATGATCTGGATTATCATTTCGTCCAGGGTACTGCTATGGAAGGTGTTATGATCGGCGGTAATATCCGCTGCTTTCTGAAGCTTGCCGGAACCGAATATATGCCGGATCTTCACGATAAAATCCTGCTGCTGGAAGCATTGAATACAGGTATCCAACAGCTCATCACCTTCTTAAGCCAACTAAAGCAGCTTCATGCATTTGATCAGGTGAACGGCATTCTGCTCGGCACATTCACTAAGATAGAAAAAGAGCAGGTACAGCCGGATGCAGTCACGCTGGTCAAAGAATTTGCCGGATCAGAGCTTCCGATTGCTAAGACTGCTTACATTGGGCACGGTTCAGATTCCAAAGGAGCCGTCATAGGCAGGTACTATTGCTTTTAAAAATCTGTAAAACTAAAAAATACTTATACCACAAGGAGACTACACTATGAAAATTACCATGTTAGGAACAGGCAATGCCCTGGTAACAGAGTGTTACAACACCTGTTTTGTATTAGAAGATGAAGGAAAATATTTTATGATAGACGGAGGCGGCGGCAACGAAGTGCTCAAGCAGTTGAAGCGTGCCGGGCTAAACTGGATGGATATGCGTGATATCTTTGTCACGCACAAGCATATCGACCACATTCTCGGCATCGTCTGGATGATGCGCCTGATCTGCCAGAATATGAATAAAGGAACGTACGAAGGTGATGCATTTATTTATGGGCACGATGAAGTGATCGCACTTCTAAAAGATATGGCAGAGAAATTATTACAGCCAAAGCAGATAAAAATGATTGGGGATCGTCTGCATCTGATCACAGTTCATGACGGTGAGACCAGAAAAATCATGGACAGAGATGTTACATTTTTCGATATTCATTCTACCAAAGCGAAGCAATATGGCTTCACCCTTAATATGGGCAACGGAGACAAATTCACCTGCTGCGGTGATGAGCCTTATAATGATGCGGAGCGCCCATACGCTGAGAACAGCAAGTGGCTGCTGCACGAAGCATTCTGTCTCTACAGTCAGGCAGACCGTTTTTCGCCTTATGAGAAACACCATTCTACGGTAAAGGATGCCTGTGAGCTTGCCGAAGAATTACATGTACCAAACCTCCTCCTTTACCATACAGAGGATAAAAATATTACCCGTAGAAAAGAATTATATACCGCGGAAGGAACCGAGTATTACCACGGTAATCTCTACATTCCGGAAGATCTGGAAACAATAGAATTATAAGAAATTATAAGATCTGATGAAATCCCCTGATATACCAAATCTACTTCCATGTATACCAGGGCAGGATCACACTCCTGACCCGATACGGGATGGTATATCAAGCTATGCGAAACGTCACTTTATAATGCCAGGGTCAAAGAGAAGTCTAACGGTGCTTCTGAATGAAACATCTGCTTCTTCTTAAGCCCCAGATATTTGCCCAGACGATTCAGCACGGCATCATCCATCAGACGGCTATACTCCAATTTGATCGGACATAACTTCTTTCTGCGCTTTACCATCTGCTCCATCAGCATATACCGGTTCTCATATCCTAGGATCTTTACCATTCTCGGAAATACTTCCATATTGCACGGTACGATTCCAAGCTTTTCATGGCCTTTCTTTTCCAGCACAACTACCGCATGGATATCCTTATTCTTCAGAAACGGAAATGGCTGTTTCTTACCAACAATCTGCGGCGACAGAAGCGGATACACTTCCTCTGCAAAATATGTATCCAGGAACCGGATAGCAAGCAGCTGTTCCTCACAGGTCATTCCTGTTTTGTTATCCTTGATCTTCTGCGACAGATGCATCTGATCATACAGCGATCCGCACCGTACCATAAAATCTATTTTCCTCTCGTTAAATAAGATTAAATCCATGTAAAGTGCAGGCACGATTGCTGCACGAACGTTCGACTTGAATTTATCTTGTACTCTGCATTTTCGCAGCCAAATGTGATAGAATAATAGAAATAAATTCATCATCCCACAAAGGAAAGGAGCATAATATACATGAAATTTCATATGCCAGTAAAAGTATATTGCGAACACGACTGCGTGAAAACTTACAGCGACGAATGGACCTCTCTCGGACGCAAAGCCCTGATCGTAACCGGACGCAGTTCCGCGAAAAACGGAGCTCTTGCTGATGTGACTGATTCATTAAATGCACATCAGATCTCCTACTGTATCTTCGACCATACCGAGGAGAATCCTTCAATAGAAATGGTTATGCAGGTACGCGACATGGGTATCCGCGAAAATGTCGACTTCGTCATCGGTATTGGCGGAGGGTCTCCAATGGATGCAGCCAAAGCAATTGCCCTTATGATCTATCACAAAGATAAGGATGCCGACTATCTCTATCAGCAGGGAGACAGCACCGCGCTTCCAATCGTAGAAGTTCCTACAACCTGCGGAACCGGTTCTGAGGTAACACCGATCTCCGTGCTGACAATCCACGCCAAGCGCACCAAGTCCAGCATCCCACACCGTATCTTTCCACAGTATGCATTAGTGGATGGCAAATATCTGGCAAGCGCACCTAAGAAGATCCTGGTAAATACATCTGTAGATTCACTTGGTCATCTTATCGAAAGCTATATCAATCTTGGTGCAAGCCCGTTCAGTCGTATGATCTCAGAATATGGCATGGCACTCTGGAAAGATGTAAAACCTGCCCTTCTGAGCGATCATGTAACAGATGAAGACTGCGACCGCATGATGCTCACCTCCACACTTGCAGGTATGGCGATCACCCATGCCGGCACAACCCTGCCACATGGTTTAAGCTATTTTCTCACTTACGAGATGCATATTCCACATGGACAGGCTGTGGGATATTTCCAGCCGGGCTATGTAGCCGCTGCCGCCCCTGAGACACAGGCAAAAGTTCTGGAATTGATCGGCTGCAAAGATATCGCTGAATTCACAGATCTGATCCACACTCTGCTCGGATCACTCGAAATAGCACCGGATATGGTCGATACCGCCATTAAAGGTATCATGGCAAACGAACGCAAATTAAAACCAGTACCATACGAAGTAACTGAAGAAACACTTCTCAAATTCTTCGAGATGGCAATGTAGCACAACAGGGCAGATCAAAAGATCTGCCCTGCTATAATATCTATATGCCTTATAGATACACTATTATTTTATCTTACCCATATACCAGACAATCCGCCCTTTGATATCATCGATCTTCACCGTACCTATCTCACGCGAATCTCTGGATATCTCCCGGTTATCACCAAGCACAAAAACCTGCTTATCATCTACCACCAACGGATAGGTAATATCATCTGACTTTGCATTAGTCTCACCGATTGCCTGTTCTGTCACCAGTTCTTCTCCATTGACGTAGATCTTGCCATTCTGGATATTCACTGTATCACCGGCCACTGCCACAATACGTTTCACATATTCTTCGCCATTCGGTCGTTTGATCGCGACAACATCTCCCACACGGTATTCGGTATTCTTCCTTTTATATATCACCACATCCTGGTCATGCAATGTCGGATACATTGAATTCCCCTGTACGGTCGATATGCCCATCAACATATAAAATATCAGAAGAACTACAATAATTACTGCAATTGACTGCAGTGCAATAACGAAACGTTGAACCCGCCTCTCGTGCGCTCTTTTCCGCTTCGTCTCCGGATCCACATCTTCCAGAATCTTCTTCTTGATATCATCTATGTCCATTCCAACTCCTTCTTTCTAACGCACGAGTTTCCCCATTGCTTATCATAACGGTAAACGACCGCAGCAGAAACACCTGCCACGGTCATTTATAACTCAGGATCTCTCAGCTTTCACTGAACATGCAGCCAAGCTTGCTCCGCCGTCCGATCCTACCTAACAATATATACTCGTCCTGATGTACCCACATCATTAAAGCTCCTTATCTGCCTCAACTGAATCTTCTGCATACAGTTCAGATAACTGATCTTCCAGTTCATCCTGTTCGTCTTTTAACTTGCTGCGCTTTACCGCAAATGCAACAACCACGATTACCAGAATAACCAATGCAAGAAGGTCCCACCAGCAAAAGCCGAGTCTTGTATGTTCAAAAATATATGACATATATGTTCCCTCCTTTTATTATACTTCCTGTGCAGGTTTTTTGTCCAGTTCTTCTCGGAGGTCCTGGATCTTTTGATCCAGTTCCTCCTCAAAATCTTTTTCACGTTTCTTCTGATTATGGCGATGAACCAATATCATAACAACCAGAATCACTGCAACAATCAATGCCGGTATATCCCAAGAATGTATTCCCAAATTATGCACGAATTCAAAATAACGCATATGCTTACCTCCTTTTCATCATTTGCTGTTCCTTAGCTATTCTTCTGCTCCTTTGAAGTTGGAAGTCCTCTCTTTACCAGTTCGGTATCCAGTTCTTCGCGAAGTTCGAAATTCTTCTTCTGTCTCTTCTTCATGTTGTGTGTGAAGAATCCGTAAAGAATTGCTGTCAGCAACATGATCAGGAAATGAAGGATACAGCACTTATGCTCATCCAAATTCTGGTTAGCCAACGGCACATCTCCATCATCTGAGCTGAATACTTCCTGTACGTCTGCTGCTACGTCTTTGATTGTATCTACAACCCCATCCAGTACGCCCGGGTTATCTGACGGTGTTGCCGGCGGATTCGGTGTAGCCGGTGGGGTTGGTGTAACTGATGGATTATTATTAGCCGGTGCAGTTACTGTCAGAGTTCCAAGATTCTCAATAATCTTGTAGTTCGTTGCTTTCGCTGTCTGATCCCATACCAGAGAATAGCTGTTGGCTGCCGTTCCTACATTAGTAATGGTTCCTGTTGTTGCAAATGAAACAGTTTCACCATTTACCAGTCCGGTAATCGTTCCGGCTGCTGTCAGCGGTGTTCCATCATATACCTTGCTTGCATTCGGAGTAGTAACTGTTACAGTTGCAGGATTAACAACAATCTCTCCAGTTACTCTCGTAATCTTAAGATTAGCTGTTACATCTACACCCGCTGCATTCACAATTACCAGTCTGTCTGCATCCGCTGTCACTGCTTCTGTCGTTACATCTGTTGCTGTTGCATCAGACTCTGCTGTCTTCAGTGTATATCCTTCTGGGAGTTCACTTACTTCTACTGTTGCGCCATGTGGCTGCCCATCGTATGTGAATGTTCCTCCGGTTGTTGTTACTACGATTTCATCTTCTGTCTCTTTGACTACCAGTTTGCCAAGTGACACTTCCTTAATAATATAGTTAGATTCTTTTGCTGTTGTTTCTTTACTATTCCAATCCAACTCATAGGTATTATCACTATTGCCAACTTCTGTCTGAGTTCCTGTCGTCTTATGAGCTACAACTTCACCATTCTTCAGACCTTCGATCGTCATGTTCTCATTGGTCAATGGCTTGCCATCATAAGTCTTCTCAGCTTTCTCAGTTCTAATAATCAACGGAGCAGCAACAATCTTCAAGGTTCCTGGATTCGTCTTAACAGTATAATTATTTGTAACGTCTTTATTATCCGCACTCATAATCTGTACTGCAGTAAATACGCCTGTATATGGTTTCTCACTTACATTAGTTCCTTCCAGCTTATATGTTGTATTTACTGACTGTCCATCTACCAAACCACGTGTATTTGCTTTGTTTGCATTCTCCCATTCAAACTTATCAGTTTTATATGTCTTACCGGTGTATAACTGACCTGTATCCCAGCCTTCGCCAGTGATTGAAATAGGTCTACTTGTGATAATTACTCTACCATACAGATTATCTGTAACTGCTGGTTCGTAGTTTGAATTAGTAACTCGTACTTTAATCTCAGTATCTGTTACATCTGTGTACTCTTTAAGTTTATCACTCCAAGTTATGCCATTATAGCTGTACTCTACCTTGTCACCGTCTACTATTCCGTTCACTTCGATCGTATGCTTCTTCGCATCGTATACTCCGTTGTATGAAGTTACGCTCAGTTCC